>Ga0129306_1000702_pt1 | contig 47950 bp, 32 predicted proteins | sample P827metagenome_FD_94438 | JGI IMG/M metagenome (GOLD analysis project Ga0129306, IMG submission 94438) | Capybara group fecal microbial communities from Wisconsin, USA - P827 metagenome | ecosystem: Host-associated > Mammals > Digestive system > Large intestine > Fecal | place: USA: Wisconsin... | reverse complement strand
TGAGGTATGAGGTATGAGGTATGAGGTATGAGGTATGAGGTATGAGGTATGAGGTATGAGGTATGAGGTATGAGGTATGAGGTATGAGGTATGAGGTATGAGGTATGAGGTATGAGGTATGAATTATGAGTTGTGAGTGTTGAGTTATAAGTTGTCATCCCCGACCGGGTCGGGGATCCGCTGGAGGCGCGAGGCACGAGGTGTGAGGTGTGAGGTGTGAGGTATGAGGTATGAGGTGTGAGTTATGAGTTATGAGTTATGAGTTATGAGTTGTGAGTTGTGAGTATTGAGTTGTAGGTCGTCATCCCCGACCGGGTCGGGGATCCGCTAGAGGTGTGGCGCCCGAAATAAACTGGCGAACGCTAGAAATGCAAACAGATCCTCACTTTCGTGAGGATGACGAAGCTTGTAGCTTTATGGCTCACGGCGTAACGGGCGGGGGATTTGCTAAATTGATGGTGATGACAATCCTCGAAAAAATAGCCCTGGCCCTCCCCGCTGTAGAAAGCCCCGCTCGTTACATGGGCGGCGAAGCCAACAGCGTGGTGAAGGACCACAGCCAAATGCTTTGCCGCATGGCCTTCGTGTTCCCCGACACCTACGAAATCGGCATGAGCAACAACGGCATCCGCATCTTGTACCACGTGATCAACCGGGAGAGCGACCTGCTGTGCGAAGTCTCTTTCGCGCCATGGGACGACATGGCCGCCGAGATGAAAAGGCTGGACATTCCGCTGTACAGCTATGCGACCTACACGCCGGTGCGAGATTTCGAAGTGGTGGGCATGACGCTCCAGACAGAGCTAAATTTTACCAACGTGCCCTACGTGCTGGAACTGGCCCGCATTCCCGCGTGGCAGAAGGACAGGCAAGAAAGCGACCCCATCGTAGTTGCCGGCGGGCCATCCATGGCGAACCCCGAACCCGTCGCCGACTTTTTTGACGCCTTCATGATTGGCGACGGGGAAAAAGTCATGATTGACTTTTTGCGGTGCGTAGGCGAGGGCCGCAAGGCGGGCCTCAGTCGCGCCGAAATCCTCAAGAACCTCTCGAAGATTGACGGCGTTTACGTGCCCAGTTTACGGCCCGTGGTAAAGAACGAATTCGGCGCGATTGTGCCGGCGGAGCCCGCCGCCGGCGCCTACGCCACCACCAACGGGGTTCGCCGCCTGTTCATCCCCAAGATGGACCCGAAGGACTACCCCGTCAAGAACCTGATCGCCAACATGCAGCTGGTGCACAACCGCTTTAGTGTAGAGGTCATGCGGGGTTGCGCCCAGGGTTGCCGTTTTTGCCAGGCGGGCATCTGGTACCGCCCGTGTCGCGAGCTGGACCCCGACGATGTTCTGGACATCGCGAAAGCGGGGCTCCTTGCCACCGGCGAGCGGGAACTGGGACTCCTCTCCCTTTCTACCGCCGACTACAAACCGGTAGAGGCCCTTACCGACTCCATTATCGACGACCCCTTCTACGACCATGTGGATGTGAGCCTTCCCAGCATCCGCGTAAACAGTTTTGGCCAGACCCTTGCCGGCAAGATTGCCGCCCTCAAAGGTGGCCGTAGCGCCACCTTCGCCCCGGAAACCGGCTCCGAACGCATCCGCAAGATGATCAACAAGACCATCAGCGACCAGGACATGTACGACGCCGCCGAACACGCCTTCAGCAGCGGGTTCAACAAGATTAAGTTATATACAATGATCGGGTTCCCTACCGAAAACGAAGAGGACATGCAGGCCTTCTGCGACCTCATCTTCAATCTGGTGAAAATCGGACGCAAGTACAATCGGGGAATTCAGATTGCAGTAAGCATAGGCATCCTCATTCCCAAGTCCTTTACCGCCCTCCAGTGGGCACCCTTCATGGACAAGGAAACGGCCCTTGGGCATATCCGCTTTGTGCGGGAAAAGTTCTTCAAGCACCCCAACGTAAAAATCAACTGGGCCGCCTGGGAAACCAGTTTCTTGGAAGCCATCTACAGCCGGGGCGACCGCAGCCTCGGACCCGTCATCTACGAGGCCTACAAGCAGGGAATCATCTTCGAGAGCGATTCTTACCGGTTCGACTTTTCCAAGTGGGAACAGGTCTGGCAAAAGACAGGCTACGACACCAGCTGGGTGTACCGTGAACGGGACAAGAACGAAGTGTTCCCCTGGGACTTTATCCACGCAGGCACCACCAAGCAGTACCTGAGGCGGGAATGGGAAAAGGCCTTTGACCCGAACAGCGAGCCCGTGCCCAACTGCAAGTGGGGCGACTGCCAGAAGTGCGGCATTCCCGGATTCGGCGACGAAATCAGGCTGGCCGACAATCCCGTGCGCCACAAGGCGCCTAGCCGCACTCCCGAAGAAATCAAGAAGCTGGTGGCCGACCGCAGGCCCAGCCAGAAGGTGAGCTACAGCTACAAGATTACCTTCAAGAAAACCGGACTCAGCAGGTTCCTGCCCCACCACAACATGCTCAGTTTCTTCGAACGGACCTTCCTTTGCGCGGGGATTCCTGTGAAATTCAGCGAAGGATTCAGCCCCAAGCCGAAAATTGTGAACATGGGGGCGCTCCCTCTCGGCATGGAGACCTACTGCGAGCTCATTAGCGTGGAACTTTTGAAACCCCTGGACCTCGCTCCGGAGAACCTGCCGAACCTGATGAAGGAACTGAGCAGGCCTTTCCCCCGGGGCATGGAAATCGTGAACATCGAGCCCCTGAAAGAAAAACTCAGCAAGCATTTCCCCAAGGCCATGGTGTACCGCTACACGCCGGAGGCAATCCCCGCAGACCTAATGGAGCGGTTCAACAGCAAGACCTTCCCCACCGTCACGAACCACCGGGGGCAAGAAATCGACCTGAACCAGCACGTCTTGTCTATCGAGAACCGGGAAGGAACGCTGTACATCAAGGTCAAATGCAACGACCAGGGCACCACGGCCAGTCCTTTCGTGATTTTTGCAGGAATTCTGGGAATTTCCATAGACCCGGCCAAGCTGGACGAGGTTTCCAGGCGGTTCTTGGTGGCGAAAATGGCCATGGAATGGTAACTTGTTCGGAATTCGGAGTTCAGATTTCGGAATTAATTGCATAGAATGGTGGATTATTGACACTTTTGTGAACAATTTTTATAATTAGATACGAATTAACATCAAAAACTCTCATTTCAAGGAGAATCCCAATGAAGAAGATATTCCTTTCTGCCGTCATTGCTATGGCTCTCTGCAGCTACGGCTATGCCCAGGACGAAGAAGAATACGAAGAAGAAGAAGCCCCGGCCCAGGTGACGAAGGCCCCCGCCTACGAAGAAGAGGAAGAGGAAGAAGAAGCCGCTCCCGCTCCCAAGAAGGCTGAAAAGAAAAAAAAGGAAAAGAAGTCTTCTGGTGAAGCTTTCTTCGGTGCCGGCATTGACGTGGGTGGCTTGCTGAACAATGCCGCCAACCTGCGCTTGGTGTTCAAGCTCAACGAAAGTATGGAATTGAGCGCCATTTTGGGACTCTACCATCACGGTGAATCTTCTTGGACACCTAACGGCGGTCAGGAAGTGAAGGCCGGTGATAACTTCACCGAATTGAGCATTGGTGCCGGTTTCGACTTTTTCGTAATGCGTAACATCCTGCCGATTTCTGTCGGTGGCGAAATCATTTACACAAGTCCGAACTCCATCACCGTTGCCGGCCAGACATTCGTCGCCAATGACGATACCGACTTGATGCTGCTCCAGATTAATCTCCTTCTTGGTGCTCATGCCGAAATCGTCAAGAACCTCTACCTGACAGGCAAGATTGGTCTCGCTATTGATTACTACTCCATGAGCGACAACACCGGAGAGGGATCCTTCCTTGACTTCGGTCTCGCTACCAAGGTGTACCTGACCTGGTTCATGTTCTAATCCAGAACGGTTGAATTAGCAAAAGAGATTCCCAATTCGGGAATCTCTTTTTTTTATTCTCCGACAATAAACCGCACGTACAAATCCAGAATAGCCTGCCCCCATAGGTACATGACCGGAGCCGCCACCGCCAGGAACGGTCCAAAGGGAATCTGTCCCGAGCCGTCCGATTTTCCCTTCTTTTCCATAATCTTTGCCCAGGGAATCATGACGACGATTCCAAGGAACGCCGCAAGAATCAAGGTTTCTACAGCACCGTCAAGCCCCATCAATGCTCCATAGCCCGCCAACAGTTTGACGTCTCCAAAGCCCATTGCCTCTTTTTTCAGGATTTTCGAGGCTATAAATCCCAAGAGCCAAAGACCGCCGCCGGCACAGGCCGCACCAATCAGGCTCTGGAAGGGAGTAATCCCGCCCGGGAATATAGAAAGCACCAAGCCCACCACGATTCCCCCTACCGAAATGGAATCGGGGATTAGTTTGTACTGAACATCGACGGCGCACACGGGATACATGCCCAAGAGCAGCCAGAACATGGCCAAGGCATCAACCCAATTAGCAATAGGAACTGTCCACCCCACATTCCAGTTGGTGGCAAACAGGGCCAAGGCGCCCAGAAGCCCGCACAAGGATTCCCCTATGGGGTAAATTACGCTGATGGGTTGCTTGCAACAAGCGCTTTTACCACGGAGCCAGAGCCAACCAACGATGGGCAAATTGTAACGGATGGGAATCCTCTTTTTGCACAGGGGACAATGGGATGGCGGGTTTATAAGCGATATCCCGCGAGGCATCCTGTAAACAATCACATTGTAAAAACTACCTACACAGGCACCCAAGGCAAAAAAAAGTAACAATCCGTACCAAAGTGGAATGTTTTCCATAAAATCTCCCAAAAATCGGTAGGGCAGCACAGCCCCTTTTTCATAAAAAAAGATAAATTTATATCGTGAAGTGCGTATTATAGAGGATTGAATAATGCGGTTAAAGACTTTGTTTTTATTGTTTGGGCTAATCCTGTGCACGACGGCCTTGGTAAACTGTTCCAGGGAGTCCTCCATCAAGGAAAACGTGAACTTGCGGAACAACCATTCCGTAGTATTTATTTACAAGACCCCTTTTGAAAATCCCGACGCCTTTGCCGATTCCATTATCAACCTTCCAAATCCAGACTCTGTTATTGTAAATGATACCGTAACAGTTACTATTGGCGACACTGTCCATATGATGGGATTCTTGCGCTACAACTCCGACAAGATTTATTTGTATCAGTGGATTCTAGACAGCCTCGTCCGGGACACATCCGGAAAGGGTAAAGACAAGATGAAAAAGGCCCTGGTCACGGGCCACAACGCCACACCCCAGTCCTGGGTCTATATGAAAGAAGGAGTCTATTCACCCCTGTTCGTGGCCGTTGACGGAAACAGTGCGACGGATACCGCCGGTAAAGACCAGTTTATCAGAGTGATTAACACCCCACCTTACCTAGGCGTTCCCAAGGACACACTGTGGACTAGAGCCAAGAGTCCAATCTCATTCCCCATTCTTGCTTTAGATTCCTTCGGTACAATAACATCCTTTAAGGTCGATGTGGATGCAAGTGGCAAACGAGATGCAAAGGACTGGAAATACACCAAGAGTGAGTCCTCGGATAGCCTGATAATTACGATTCCCTACGACTCCACATTGACGGATTCTCTTGGGAACCAAAAGATTTACATCATTGTCACCGACGATGACAAGAACACCACCAAGGATAGCGTCCTCCTCCATTTCAACCAGTTGCCAACCATCAAAATTTTGGGACCCGACGACCAACAAAGGATAAGCGACACCGTAGAATCATTCCGCCTGTTCTACGAAGGCCACGACAGAGACAATGAAGATCAGCTGAGGTACTATGTCCGAGTAGCCGCCACACCGGACAACCAGGACGACGACCTGAACCTGTCCAATGTCTACGACCTGGTACTTAAGAACAGCGCATCCACTAGTTTTGCTGTTATAGAGAATGGGGAAAACGCCCTGAAGAACCTTGGCTTTACAGGAAGGTATTTTTCTTGGGATGTTTGGGTTACCGACGGCTACGACACTGTGGTGGTAGAAAAAATCAAAACCAGCAAGGGTAAGCGCCCACGATTCTTCTACCTAGGGCCAGGCAAGTCCACTTGTGACTTTATTGGAATTGCCAAGTTCGAAGGTCTGTCAGCCCATTCGGGAATCAAGATTACCTTAGTTAATACAGCTGACACGAACAACATTTACACAGCCAGCACCAACTCCAAAGGTGAATTCAGGGTATCCGACCTGCCAGCAGGGACCTTCAAACTGATTGCCGAAGACGAGACTGGCCGAGGTTTTGTTAAAGTCACTACGAGAACCCCCAATATCAACGCCGGTGACGAAAAAGAACTGCCTCCTATTTTGCTTAAAGATCCCGCACCACCACGCATTTACAACATCAAGGGCTTCGAGGATACGCTTGCTGTTCGCGCCTGGACGGTGTCTGGAAGATTCAGTGACTACGGCTCACAGGTCAAGACGGCGGTGGCCATGCTTGGCAAGGATACATGCGGTTCAAAGAATAGCCCGTGCAAATTCTCTAATCTGACTAGTTATGCTTGGAGTGTAGACATGTCTGGCTTGTCGGACGGGAACTACTCCTTCAAGATTACTGCGACGGACAGTGCCGGTTACCACTCCGACACTACCTTCACATTTGTCGTTTCGGCAACCAACATATCGATTACCGTAAACAACGCTAGTTCGGCCATGGTAGGAGATGCCGGCACACTCACCTTTAAAGCAAACGTTGCCGAAGCAAAGCCTGCCGTTAGCGAAGTGACATGGAAAACTAATGTTCCGGGGGATTCTCCACGAACAATTTCTGTTTCTGAAGGCGTTGCGCAAATTCAATTGCAAAAAAAGCATTTCCCTAATGCAGAAGCCAATACGCGCTACACCATGCAAGCGATAGCAGACAATGGCGCCGTTTCCAACATTGTTCGCTTTGGATTCTACAGCGACGGTCCTATGGTGAACATCGACGCCCCCGCCTACGATACGACAATTACCCTAAATGACGAGATTGCCTTATCCACCACAGCCATAGGCAACAACTCCGACGCAACAAACGACTACACGCTCACCTGGATTTGCGTGGAAGGCAGCACTGCAACCGAGAATTGCTTTGCAGCAAACAACCTTACACCCACGAAAGCATGGACTACGGCGGGAGTGAAAAGGATTATCGCGAAAGTGACCAACAACGATTCCAAAACTGCAACCGACACATTGCAGGTAAATGTTATCACTGACCCGCCTTCCATCAAGGTAGACGACAATGACGGAGTCATTTCTAGAAAAGTCAATGCAAAATACAAGTTCGAATATACAGCCAAGGACAAGTATGGCACAATCCAAGAAGTTGCCTGGAAATGCGGTAACGGGTCCTTTAATACCACGGTTATCTCCCCAGCAAAAAAAGAACATACCGATTCCATGGAAATTCAATTGCCCAATACTGAAGCGACAAATTACAAGTGCATTGTTAGAGCTACCGATGATGACAACCAAATCGGTTTCGACACACTCAAGTTCAACATAATCAAGGATATTCCGGTAATTCGTCTAAACATTCACAACAAGAATGTCACCATCAAGGATCAAGAGCAACTGAAGTACACTGCAAGTAACACGCTCGGAGGAACCATTTACGTGGACTATATTTGTGGTGGAAACCTGAACAATCTGAAAGTATCCAATTGGAGCAGCTCCTGGCAAGGGCGCAAGGGGGAAACACCTAGCGTCGTTATGCCAGAATCGGCAGGAAACTACTACTGCGTTATGCGAGCTGTCGACGAAGACGAAAAAGACATGGTTGCAAGTGCCGCGACCCTTTATTCGTTAGACACTGTAACCTATAAAGTTTTCCGAGCCCCACCCTCGGTCACGTTGAACGAGTCCTATACCAGGACCATCAAGGACACATTGACCTTGTATGCCAACGCCAAGGACTCTTCCGAAACAACATTACCTGGAAGAATTGTCTCCTACGAATGGGGCTGTGGTCCTAACAGCGACCACGATATACTGAGCAAGCTGACCAACACTGGCAAGAACACCTATCTGGTGACCTTGCCTAATACTCCGCAAAACAATTACCTATGTATTGTACAGGTCACCGATGATGACGGCCTTACCGCAAGGGATACAACACGGTTCACCGTGGAACTGGCGCCGCCCACAGTGACAGTTTCTCGCAAAACGGGAACTATCCGTGCTGGTTTTGACATCATCCTGAATGCAACGGCCTCCGATAGTTACGAAGGCTCCTGGGGCTACATTGCCAAGCGGGAATGGAGCTGTGGTGCAAACGCTACGGACATCAATAACAACTGGAAAACAGTATCTACTTATGATACCACATGGAAAGCCCCTTCGGCCTCGGTAAACTATTACTGCGTCGCCCGAGCCACCGATGACGACGGAAATATCGCTACCGACACCATGACCCTCACCTATTCTACGGAACAGCCTGTCATTTCTGTTGCTGAAACGCAGATTTATGTGGTGCAGGGAGACGTTTTCTTCTTGAACGCCACAATCAATAACGTATGGCAGGGAATCAACTGGTATAGCTGGCAGTGTTTCTATGATGATACCAAACAAGCAGCCGAAAACCTCAGAAAGTTAGACTATTACAAGAATGGAGAAAGGTTCTACGACTATCGAGAAACACTTAGTGCGCAAGGAAGGGATTTGTACTGCGTGGTATCTGCCGAAGAAAAGGCAACCAAGGCCGTATTCCGTGACACCTCCCGCGTTAAGGTCCTGACGGTAGAGAATGACCTTCCCGTGGGAAAAATTACCGCCGTTGACACGATTTATCCCTGGAGCGGAGATGAAGCACAAAGTGGCGAGGCCATTTACTTCAACTCTCCGGAGTGGAGCGGATCTCAATCGGTTATCGGCACCATCGGCAACGAAAACACCAGGGATTACTATTGGCAGTTTAGCAACGTTAGTTCAACGTTCTACCATGGAAATGCAGACGGAAGCATTGATACTTCATCTGCAGAGCTTAACCAAGCATTCCGAAGACCAATTAACGAAGGTTCTTTCTCTATTTGTCTAGATTTCCGTGACAGTATCTCGGCAGCAGACCCGCTACACCCGTCTGCAGCTTTCTTGAGACGCCACCAGGCTGAGACCACTTGTCGAACGGTCTATGTCCGTAGAGCATGGAAGAATTTAGCCGCTGCGAATGACACCGTACTTGAAAAGACCACGGTTCGTACACCACCTGCCATTACTACGGTCGGCAACAATCTTTCTGTTGTTTACCTAACTGCAGCCCAAACGGTAGTGTCTCGCAATTATAACGGCACTGGCTGGACAAATTTAAGCACTGCAGCAATCAGTGTCGATGATTCTATCACTGCATTAAGAATGGCCAGCAACGGAAATGATTTGTTCTTGGCTGTTCTTACCAAAGGAAACACCCTAAAAGTTTACAAGTCTAATGCAGGAACATCTCCCTGGGCATCTTTCGGCAACGCCATAACTTCAGTCACGTCCGTAAACTTGACGTGTCACCCCACCTCCGGAAATCCCGTGGTGGCATATGTCAAGAGCAATTATCCATACTTTAGTTATTGGAAAAACAATGCCTGGGAAAGCAAGCAGATTTCCACAAGCAAAACTTCAAGGGAAGTAAATGCGATTTTCTCAAATGACGGTGTGTTACTTACCACCTTTACAGACAACACCTCATGGTACAATACTTATTATGCCATTTATAACGGTAACACCAACAATTATAATGTTGCCAAGGGAGAAACCCTGATAAGCAGAGAAATGTCCGCTATAAGCCTTGCCACGGAAGGTTCAACAGTCTATATGGGCTACCTCAACCGATCTTCTGTAGTAGGCGCAGCTGGCCCTTACGTAAAGAAGGGGACACTTTCAGGAAGCACTCTTAACTGGACAGCCGAAAGGAACCTGCAAGAGGGAATGCTCCCCTCCAACATCAAAGTGGCGGCACGAAACGGGAAAGTCTACGCCGTCATTGACGACAATGGACGTGGGCTGTCTCACTGCCATGCCTACTTCTTTGACGGCTCCCAGTGGAGACCCTATGGCGAGAATCAGCTTCCATACTTCAAGGGTCCATTCTACAGTAGTCATGGCTATAACCTTTACGGTTTTTCCCCTAATATAGCGATCGCCAACAATGGTATGGTTTACATTTCTATGATTGCCTGGCCAAATGTGGGAGCCGCAAGCCAGAACAATGGACCCATATTCATGAAAAATATTTCTGAAAGTTGGACCTTCAACACCAAACCTTAATATGATTGTTGAAATTGCTTCTATCTGCGATGCGGCTACAGCCAACGGTGCCGGCGGCCGCTTGAATATTCTCGGTTCTTTTGACAGGATTTTTTCTCAGTTCCCACTGGTGATTCCCCAGTGTGCGGCGGCCTTCCGTATCCGTTACCAGCGGGCCGAAGCCGGAGTGCACAAGCTGGTGCTATCCATCGAGGACGTGTGTGGACACCCCATTGTCCCGGGAATGGAATCAAACGTTTCTTTCGAGCCTGTGGCGAAGGGATTTGACACGGCTGCCATGAACTTGATTCTGAACATGCAGCGCCTGAAGATAGAGCGGCCCGACAAGTATATGATCCGTCTGATTATCGACGACGAAGAATATGTGGCCCTGCCCCTGTACGCCCTGGAAGTGCCCCACGGGAATGGGAACGCTCCTGACAGCGAAGTAAAGAACTAGCCCAAAGGCATGGTGGCAAGGCACAGGGAGCATTCTCCCTGGATGCCGAGGGGTGCCGGGTCCAAGTCCGTCAGTTGGACGTTTTCTATGCGGGTCTCGAGAAGGGACCTGCGTAGTGTTCCTTCGAAAAAGTCTCCACCGTAGCATTTGAAAAAGGCCTCTTTGCGACACCAGAGAGCGTAAAAAAGCCTGATGGCGGCACTTTCGCCTTCGGTCTGTTCAATCTGGTGGATTCTCTTAACTTCTTCGTCGGAATAGAAACGATCCGCAAGTTTGAGACGGTTCCTGGAATGAAATTCCAGGTCTATGCCGATGCGGCAATCCCTGGAATAGGCCAGCACGCAGACGTCCTTGGAGTGAGTCCAGTTGGCATCAATAGAAAGTTCCGGAAATTCGGGTCGCGTGGAACCGGGCCTGGTTTTTAGGTCCTGTGCGGTAATGGGACAGCCGAGAGCCAGGGAGAGCTTTTTGAAAATATGCTCCCTGTGATTGGCCTTCGGGACAACCGCCAGATAGACCGTACCGTTCAGCGTAGAAACTGTTTGCCAGTCGCCTTCCATAGCCCAAAGATAATTTTCTAGTTTAGGGGCATGATTCCTTTCCGCCTGAAAACCTGCCTTGCCGCCGCCGTTCTGTTGATGGCCTGCGGCGATATTAACGAAGGCTGGGAGGTGGATGGCGGCGGCTACCTGAAGTACAGGATCAACGACGAGGACGAACGGACCATCGAACTGGCGGAATCCGACGTGGAAGTGCCCTTTATCAAGAACAGCCACAGGTATTTTCTCGTGAAGACCAGGGCCAAAGAGAGTAAACGAGGAGACCAGTTTTCCATTATGGTGAACAGGCCCGTTTTGGGCGACAACCCGGTGGTGCAGCAGTACTCCTGGTTCAACTACGGCTCCCTGACCCAGGCGCCCATTTTGGCCGACAGCAGCATTGTGCGGTTCGACCAGAAGGACGATTCCACCTGGACCGCCACCCTGGACTTGTACACCCCGGACTGCCGTTCCGGAAAATGTATCGACACCTTGCCCAATTTGCACATTACGGGCCGTTTACGCTATTGGGTAGACCCGGATGGCCCGCTGACCCCTTGACAAAAGGGGGGCAAGTTTCTACTATTGGGCTACCTTATTGGTCGATTAGCTCAGTTGGTTAGAGCGCTACCTTGACATGGTAGAGGTCACAGATTCGAGTTCTGTATCGACCACGAGAAAGCCCCGCTTAAGCGAGGCTTTTTTTTATTGCACCGAAGGTGCCCACGAAAATAATCTGCACGATTATGGACCTGTAGCTGGCATAAAGCAGATTATTGAGTGTGGGGGAGAGTCTTAGGGAGGGGTTAAACCCCTCCCTAGTTGTTATTTATCCAGGGTCTTGATCTGGTCCACGAATTCGCCGACTTCCTTGAACTCGCGATAGACGGAAGCGAACCTGACGTAAGCCACCGGGTCCAGTTTTTTTAGTTCCTGCATGACCAGGTTGCCTATCTGGTCGTAGGTCACTTCCAGGTTGTCGTTGGAAATCAGGTTGTTTTCGATGGTGGAGGCGATTTCTTCGATGGCGGCCTGGGTTACCGGACGCTTTTTGCAGGAGTTGGCGATACCGGCCAGGAGTTTTTCCCGCTGGAAGGGTTCCCGGTCGCCGTTACGCTTGACCACGATAAGCGGTTGGATTTCGATGTATTCCCGGGTGGTAAAACGGCGACCGCAGGCGGTACATTCTCGACGACGGCGGATGGAGTCACCGCTGACGCGGCTATCGACCACCTTGTCGTTGTCGTTCTTACAGAAGGGGCAAATCATGGCCTGAATGTAGCATTTTTGTTCCAGATAGGCTGCGGGGTTTTAGGGGCTGTGCCCCTAGGCGAGGGGGTAGGTTGGGCGCGGCCCAACCGAGGGGGAGACGTCCCCCCTTTGACGACCGTTCGGCTCTTAAGCTGAAAAGATCTCCGGAATCGCCTCACTCTCGCCACCGCTCCAGCTTAACGCCTGGAGCTTGTGGCTCACGGACAACCGTTCTGCCTCCAGGATGACGTCCAGAATTTCATGCCTCGCGCCTCGAACCTCACATTACACACTCCACATCCTTTGCCCTACAGGTCCGACCCCACACCTCGAGCCTCAAAGCGAAGCGACCCCTAGCCCCTAAATCCTAGCCCCTAACCCCTAAAATATTGTATATTCAAATCATGCAGCCCGAATCTTTATGCTTGTCCGAAATTACCATCTGTAACCTGCGGTCTATCCAGAGGGAGACGTTTCCCCTGAACAACATGACCGCCCTGATAGGCTACAACAATGCCGGTAAGACCAATATTCTTATGGGAATCCGCTGGCTGCTTTCGCCGTTTTCCCTGGACGTGTCCTTCTTTGACGACGCGAACCGTCCTGTAGAGGTGGAGGGTCTGTTCAAGGGGATTTCGGAGAACGTGCTCACTCGTTTGGGTGAGGAAAAGGCCCAGGAAATTCGTCCGTTTTTGAACGGGGACCGGCTGAAAATCCGCAAGCTGCAGCGGGTGCCGGGAGTGCCGGCGGAGAACGTGGAACTTTGGGTGCAGGTGCCGCCGAACCGCCAGAGCGAGAACCGCAAGGGCTGGGTTCTGGTGGGCGAGAATTTCAAGCACGCTTTCAAGCGGATGTTCCCGGAGCCAATTGCCATCTGGGATTTCGAAGGGAACGAAGTTTTTTCGAAACTGCTCCACGAGATTTTCAAGCCTCTCGAAAGGCGCTTTGGCGGGGAGTTCAACGATGTGCTGGACAAGTTCAAGGACCTGCTTTCGCCGGACGGAGAAAACCGCGCCGAAGAAATCCGTTCCTTTGACCGGGACGTGAACGAAAAGCTGAAGCCCCTTTTCCCCAGCGTCCATGTGGAGCTGGACATTCCCATTCCGACCTTGGCCACGTTCCTGAAGACGGCGAGCCTCAAGGTGATTGACGAAGACGACGGCTTTGAGCGGGATATCAGCCGTATGGGTGCTGGAAGCCAGAGGACTATCCAGATGGCCCTGGTCCGCTACCTGGCCGAAATCAAGAAGCACCACAACAACCATTACCTGAGCCGCACCATGCTCCTGATTGATTCGCCGGAGCTGTTCTTGCACCCCCAGGCGGTGGAACTGGTGCGGGTGGCCCTGAAGAATTTATCTACGGAAGGTTACCAGGTTGTCTTTGCGACCCACAGCGCCCAGATGGTGACCAGCGAAGATGTGAGTACTTCTCTCTTGATCCGCAAGAACAAGGAGCGGGGCACCTTCATGCGCAAGCGTATCGAAGATGCGGTGCACCAGGTGGTGAAAGACGCCCCGAGCCAGTTGCAGATGCTGTTCAGTCTGAGCAACAGTAACGAACTTTTGTTTGCGGACTATGTGTTGCTGACCGAAGGCAAGACGGAATGGCGGGTGCTGCCGGCCCTGTTCGAACGCATTACCGGAAAATCCTTTGCCCTTATCAAGTGCGCCCTGGTGCGTCAGGGTGGCGTGAGCAATACCCGCAAGAGCATGCAGGTGCTGAACGCCATGGACATGCCTGTGCGGGCTATTGTGGATTTGGACTACGCCTTTACCACGGCTACCCGGGACGGATTCTTGGAAGCCAACGACCCTGACGTGAAGTTCTGCAGGAACCTGTTCAGGGAACTGGCGTTCCACCATCACCTGCGGCTGAACAACGGGCTCCCCGTGAGCAAGCACAGCAATATCAGCGCTTCTATGGCCTACTCCATGATGGCGTCCATGCCCGAGGCGGAATTTGCCATCCGGAGTATCCATGCGAAACTCCGGAGCCAGGGAATCTGGGTGTGGACCAAGGGCGCCATCGAAGAGCACCTGGGCCTGAAGGCCAAGAACGAAAACGCCTGGAACAGCTTTGTGGAACGGACCAAGTCCAAGGATTTTGTAAAGAGCATTCCGGATTACGACGGAATCTTGGAACTGTGCAACTGGATTATCGAAGGTAGCCAGGAGACCAACGGCTAATATTATTAGGGAGGGCAAAGCCCTCCCTATTCATATCGCACCGGAAGGTGCCCACGAAAATAATCTGCGCAGTCCAAAGAATTGAGTTCAGAGTGAAGCAGATTATTGAGTGCAAGGAGGGTCTTAGGGAGGGCGGAAGCCTTCCCTAATTGTTATAAAGCGTCGATAACCGCGTTGAATTCGGCCACCGGACGCATCCACTTCTTTAAGAGTTCGGCCTTGGGCAAGTAGTAACCGCCGATGTCGGCGGGTTTGCCCTGCTGGTTGGCAAACGCAGCGACGATTTCGGCTTCGCGGGCCTTCAATGCGTCGGCGACCGGGGCAAACTTCTTGGCAAGTTCCGCGTCGTCCTTCTGGGCGGCAAGAGCCTGCGACCAGTAGAGGGCCAGGTAGAAGTGTGAGCCGCGGTTGTCGAGTTCGCCGATTTTGCGGGCGGGCGTGCGGTTGAATTCAAGAATCTTGCCGTTCGCTTCGTCCAGCGTGTCGGCAAGGACTTTTGCCTTCTTGTTGCCGTCCTTGAGGGCAACTTGTTCAAAAGCGGGCACCAGTGCGAAGTATTCGCCCAGGGAATCCCAGCGGAGGTAGTTTTCGGCGAGGAACTGCTGCACCTGCTTGGGAGCGGATCCACCTGCACCTGTTTCGTAGAGGCCTCCGCCCGCCATGAGCGGCACGATGCTGAGCATCTTTGCAGACGTTCCGACTTCAAGAATCGGGAAAAGGTCCGTGAGGTAGTCGCGCATCACGTTGCCCGTCACGCCGATGGTATCGAGGCCGGCCTTCGCGCGCTTCATGGTTTCCACAATCGCCTTGCGCGGGCTCATAATCTTGATGTCGAGGCCGTTCAAGTCGTGTTCCGGCAAGTAGGCTTCCACCTTCTTCTGGATTTCGCGGTCGTGAGCGCGTTCCGGGTCGAGCCAGAAAATCGCGGGCGTGTTGCTGAGGCGGGCGCGCGTCACAGCGAGTTTCACCCAGTCACGCACCGGAGCGTCTTTCGCCTGGCACATGCGGAAAATGTCACCCGCTTCAACATTCTGCTGCAAAAGGACTTCGCCCTTGCTGTTCACGGCACGAATGACGCCCTTGCCCTTTGCAACGAAAGTCTTGTCGTGGCTGCCGTACTCTTCGGCGCCCTGGGCCATGAGGCCCACGTTCGGTACGGTGCCCATCGTCTTCGGGTCGAAGGCGCCGTTTTGCTTGCAGAATTCAATCGTCTCGTCGTAAATGCCGGCGTAGCAGCGGTCCGGAATGCAAGCGACAACTTCTTGCAACTTGCCTTCCTTGTTCCACATACAGCCGGAATTGCGGATCATCGCAGGCATCGAGGCGTCGATAATCACGTCGCTCGGCACATGCAAATTCGTAACGCCCTTGGCGGAATCCACCATAGCAAGGTCCGGACCCGCAGCAAGAGCGGCGTCAATGGCGGCCTTAACTTCAGCCTCGCGAGCATTGCCTTCGAGGCGCTTGTACAAATCACCCAGACCGTTGTTGGCGTCAATGCCCAGCTCCTTGAACAGGTCGGCGTACTTCGTGAATACATCCTTGAAGAACACGCGCACGAACGCACCGAACAGCACCGGGTCAGAGACCTTCATCATGGTGGCCTTCAGGTGCACCGAGAACAGCAGGCCCTTTGCCTTTGCTTCGGCCATGGCATTGGCGATGAACTTTTCGAGCGACGCCATGCGCATCACGGTGGCGTCGATGATTTCGCCCTTCAGGAGCGGCTTTGCGGCACGGAGTTCCGTGACTTCGCCTGTTTCGTTGACAAATTCAATCTTGAACGTGTCGGCGTCGGCCATGGTGATGGACTTTTCGTTGCCGTAAAAGTCGTCGGCCTGCATGCTTGCCACATGCGTCTTTACAGAAGTGTTCCAGTTGCCGTTGCTGTGCGGGTTGTTGCGGGCAAAGTTTTTGACTGCCTTGGGGGCGCGACGGTCGGAGTTGCCCTGGCGAAGCACCGGGTTCACGGCGGAGCCCTTCACCTTGTCGTACTTCGCACGGATTGCCTTTTCTTCGTCATTCGCCGGAGCGTCCGGATAGTCGGGCACGTCGAAACCGTTCTTCTGCAGTTCGGCGATGGCGGCCTTGAGCTGCGGCACAGACGCCGAAATGTTCGGGAGCTTGATGATGTTTGCATCCGGTTCAAGCGTAAGCTTACCCAAAAAGTCTAGGTCGTCGCTCGCCTTGCCGAAGGCGGCCAGAATGCGGCCCGGTAGCGAGATGTTCTTGGTTTCCACATCGATATCGGCGGCCTTCGCAAAACCGCGCACGATGGGGAGCAGGGATTGAGTCGCCAGGAACGGCGATTCGTCTGTGAGGGTATAGTAAATCTTGGTATTCATACGAGCCCAAAGATAGATATTTACTAACTTTCTCACGTTATGAGTGATTCTTTCAAGGGTAGATTTGCCGCCGTGCTCCCGGCAGGCGGCATCGGAAAACGGATGGGCGGAACCATCCCCAAACAGCTGATGCAGCTAAACGGCAAGTCGGTCTATTTCTACTGCCTGGAAACGTTCCTTAACATGGACGAAATCGGCCAGGTGGTGATGGCCGTACCCGCCGACTGGAAAGATTATTTCGAAAAGCAGATTTATGGAGAATCGGGCCTTTCCAAAACTATGCCAGCCGAGACACTGAGTAAATTAACCCTCGTCGTCGGCGGAGCGGAACGCTGGCAATCGGTACGGAACGGTGTGAACGCCCTTTCTGACCAGGCGGAATTCGTGCTGGTTCACGATGTGGCTAGACCTTTCGTTTCTAAAGATATTATCGAAAACGTTTGCAAGACCCTGGTAGAAAAAGGGTCCTGTCTGGTGGCAAAGCCCGCTGTTGACACCATCAAGGTGGCCGAAGACGGCAAGGTGGAAAAGACCATCGACCGCAAGAAGGTCTGGCTCGCCCAGACACCACAGGCCGCATCCGTTTCGCTTTTGAAAAGCTTGTATGGTCGAATTGACCGCGAACCGTTGGATTTTACGCCCACCGACGAGGCCAGCATTCTGGAATTCTTTGGAGAAAACGTCTTCATTGTGCAGGGGAACGCCATGAACGACAAGCTTACCACGCCGGAGGACTTCGAGATTTTTTCGGCACGTCTTGCCAGCAGATAGACGAGTCCCGTCGCCCAATAGCAAAAATTTAAACGAGGAGAAAATGATGAATAAAATTCTAACATCCGTAATGGCAGTCCTATGTGCAGGGGTGCTCGCCTTGGCACAAGAATCCGGAGATGCCGGCTCCAAAACAAGCGCGCCTGCAATTGGGCTAGGCGCCCGTTTGGCGGTCGGTTACGGCATGATCTGGGGCCTGGAAGATGACTGGTCCGGTGGCGAGAATGACGAAAATCCGGGCGGCATAGACTTGGAAGGTGGCGCCGTTGGCCGTATTGTCCTTACGCCCACCATCCATTTCACGCCAGAACTTTTGTTCCGCTATGCAAGCTACTCCCAAGATGACGATTTGGGGGAGCGTGAATTTAGCCAGATGGACTTGGAAATACCATTGCTTGTCAGAGCCAATGCCACCCCGAAATTTTATGCCTATATCGGCCCCCAGCTGGGACTCAACCTAAGCAGTGACGTATCTCTCAAGGCCAAAGTGGCGGACAAGGTATCTGGTGGGACAACAACCCACTCCGTTCCCGAAAAGGTAGAACAGACATCCTTTGGTTTTGGCGTTGCCGTAGGTGCTGGTTATTATGTCATGGACAAACTTGGCGTAGACTTGCGAATAGGCTTCGGTTTGACAGAGCTTTACCCCGATTCCAAGGGTAAGTTCGTTGACTTAAGCGGGGCCAAGGACCTATCCTTCAAACTGGGCGCCAACTACTGGATTTTCTAGGAACCGTATTTGTTCCTGTAACTACATATCTTCTAGCTGTTTACCCTTGGTTTCCTTGATAAACTTTGCCACGAAGAAGATGCTGAATATGGCAAAGAACGAATAGATACCGTAGGTGGGACCAACGCCAAATCCGTCTTCGCCCGTGAGCACGGGGAATGTCCAGGTGACCACAAAGTTTGCAAACCACTGGGCCAACCCGCAAATGGCGATGGCGATAGTGCGGATACGATTGTTGAACATTTCGCCAAGCATCACCCACATCACAGGGCCCCAGGTCGCCGCAAAGAAGGCGATGTAGAGGTTTGCCGCTATCAGGGCCACAAAGGCAGCCGAATCAGACAGGGCTGCGCCACCGCTACTCATAAAGCAAATCGTAAGGGTACTCAAGGTCACCGCCATGCCAACGCTACCGATAAGCAGAAGGGGTTTACGGCCTAGCTTGTCCACAAGCAAAATGGCGGCAACGGTCATCACCAAGTTGATGGCGCTAGAAATCACGCTGGTAAGGAACGCATCGCTTTCACCAAAGCCCACACTCTGCCAGAGCATTGTGCCGTAGTAGAAGATAACGTTGATGCCAACCAGTTGCTGCAAAATAGCAAGGCCCAAACCCGCCCACAAAACCGGAGTGATCCGCTCCTTCTTGTTAATGACTTCCAGCAGGTCGGTAAACTTGGCGGGCTTTTTATTGCTGAAGGAGCCCTGAATCTTTTCAACCTCTTCGTCAACCCCATCGGGATTAATTTTGGCAATGACTTTCTTGGCTTCGTCCAGGAGCCCTTTGTGAATCAAGTAACGGGGCGATTCGGGGAGTTTCCAGGCAGCATAGCCGTAGATTACCGACGGGATAATTTCGACCCAGAACATCACCTGCCATGCCTTGATGTGGCCAAACATCGGATTGTTGGCCGAACCCGCAATGCGTACGATGAGGTAGTTCGAAAGGAGCGCTACAAAAATTCCTATCACGATAGCGAACTGTTGCAATGAGCCCAAGCGTCCACGCAAGTGGGCTGGCGCAGTTTCTGCAATGTAGATCGGTGCGATAATGCTTGCCATTCCAATGCCGAGCCCCCCGATGATACGCCACATAATAAAGTCCGGGATGCCAAAAGGAATGCCCGACCCGATTGCGCTCAACAGGAACAGGTCTGAAGCAAAAAGCATACAACGCACGCGACCGAAGGCGTCGGCAATCCGCCCGGCAAAAAACGCACCGATAGCAGCCCCAATAAGGGCCAGGGAGACAGACCAGGCCAGTTCATAGTCCGTCGCGTTAAAGTGTGCCTTTAACGCCCCGTTTGCCCCGTTGATGACGGACGAGTCAAACCCGAACAGAAACCCGCCAATGGCGGCGGACAGGGTTATGAGCACTATGTGTTTCATTTGCGGATTTGCGTTGGACATCAGGCCTCCCTTGAATTGAACCATCCTCTCTAATATACCCGCTTTGCGCCAGAAATGTCACACGATAGTATTATTTTTACAAAAAATGATATTCCAAATTGGAATAATACGGGTCCCTGTGTCCCATGGATAATTTCGGGACCCGATAGCAAAGTCTTTAGCGTGTAATGCTAATCGGCCTTGCCTCACGGTAACTGCCGGAGGAAACCTTTACGATGTACATACCCGCAGGTAGCCCCGCCAAGTCAAAGGAATACGTGTGCACTCCAGCATTCAACCTGCCCGTGATTTCTTGCGCCACAAGGGCGCCATAACCCGTAAACAGGCTGATTTTCACGTTGTCCCTCTGGGGGAGCGAGTACTGCACCATAATCATCCCGTGCTGTCTCTTGAGCTGCATATGCGTCGGAAGTCCTTCGAGACCATACATCAGGGCCGTCGTCGTTTCGCTTGCTCCGCTACCCTCTTCGTTGGTGATTGTCACCCGGACATTGAACAGCACTGAATTCTTGTCATTGGAGATTCCCTGCGTAAAGCTATAGGTTTCGCCGTTAGAAACGCGATTCGGGTAGTGGCCCACAGAAAGGGTTCCCTTCGACAAATCGGCTTCGCTGAACACGTAGGCGTTTTCGCCCCATTCGACAACCTTGCCGTCGCTTCCAAACCAGTGTCCGGGGGCGTTCGCCGTTGAACGCAGGACCTTGTTTCCTCCAGGTTCCTGAGCAAAGAAGGTCGCCTCAGAAAGGGCCGATGCCTTAAGGCCCAATTTTTGGGCAACTTCGTCCACATCAAAACTAGCCACCACAGGAGCGTAGTTTTCGTCTATCGGGAGAGTGACCTTTATCTCGTAAACCGCCGTTTCCCCCGCAGGAGCATTTACGGAACTGCTTGACACGGGCACGGCACTGCTCGAACTTGCAAGGGTTACGCTACTTGACGATTTCGGTACGGCAGAGCTGCTCGAAGCTACAGAGCTACTGGACGCAGCCGGGACATCGCCAATTTCAGGCCAGTCATAATCCAACTTAAAGTCGTTGTAATACTTGGTGTACGCATCACCTGCACCGCTGATGCCACTTTCAAGTTTCAACTTGTAGTCATAGTGTTTTTTTCGTATTTCCGTATTGCCCGTATATTGGAAGTCGGTATTCACAACCACGGCAAAGACCATCTGCGTCCCGCCTGTCGAAGAAGGAGTCTTGTCAAGCCGAAGCGTCGCCGTGCCTTCACCGGTAATAGGTTCGCTGTAAACGGGGGTACCATCGGTGGCGCGATAGCAAATCAAAAAATTCATATTGGTATTGTTGGAATTGCTGCCGTTCGGGGAAAAGCTCACACTCACCTGCTTGGCTCCGCTCTGCACCTTGAGCGGAATATAGTTCGCGCCCGACCAGCCCGGAGTAATGTCCTGGTTCGGGACAAGGTAATCGCCGTTCGCGGTCACGCTCTGGTACGGTGTCATTTTCCAGGTGTAACTGTAGTTCTTGTTGTCCCAATAATCCTGTTCCCAGTAGGTATTGCTACCAAAATTATTATTCAGCAGGGACTTGATCTCGTTTGACCATTTCTTCATGTCCAGGAGTGCAAGCCTTGCGCGGAATTCTGTAATCAGGCGACGAACGCCCGCTTCGCCGAGCCCCTTGTCGAGGGCGTAGGTTTCGAGCAAGTACTTTGTTTTGCCGTAAGCATTCCCGTAAATCCAGCGGACAGATCCCGTACCCAGCCAAGTTCCCATGAAGGTGGGGAAAATGTTGCTGTACTGCGAACCTCCCAAGAGGTACCTCTGATTCTTGCCCGTAACACCGCCATTATCGGCACTTCCGCCGGGTCCACCAAACGTGCCGTCGATCAACCATCCCGAATAAGTTTCAATCGGCATAAAGGGGGCAATGACCGTTGCCGCATTCAGGAATCCCATGCCACTGTAAACACCGTCGCGATGACTGAACATATCCTGCTGAATCCAGGTGTTACCCGCTTCCTGAAACCAGTGCGCATCCTTTGCGCCGGGGTAACCGTTCGTCATCGAGTGGATTCCCTCGTGAATCATCGCATCCATCTGCGCCACACGATCGTGGTAAGGGCAACTTGTATTGAAACTATACAGCGGGTAGAACGAGGCAGCTACGGCCGTGTAGCCCGCAACCCATGTCTGCCAACCGCCCGTCGTGTCTTCCTTTGCTCCACCGGCACATGTCCCCGAGCCGTAGTAATAAACGGCGCTGTACTGACCGTCCTGCGCCTGGGCATCCGGCGCCCATCCCATCTCATTGTACAGGTACTCGAAATCGGTATCGTACTTCTTGAGGATCGAATCAATCGTCACGTCGGTAATGCGGCTGTCGCGGTCCTTGCCCCAGTAGAACGCCCACCACTTACCAGCCTTCTTTCCGGTAACGCCCGAACAATTGTTATTGAACTTGGTTGGCGGCTGAATGTCGCCCAGATTCGATTTTGTGTCGTAATCCAGGTCGCTGCGGTAGCCGGGCCATGTGTAGGTATCGCCATTGGCGGCAAATACATCCGCTCCCATTCCGGCGACAAGTGCCGCCGCGATTATCCATCCTGTCATTTTTTTCTGCATAAATAACACTCCTAACATTGTCCTGCGCAATAAATAGAATCCCTTCGTGCAAAATCCCAGTTTTTTGACACCTGTACAAAAAGATTCCGTGTTAAAAGCGTGTAAAAGCACTAATTTCGCCTTTATTTGTGTAATTTTTGTTACATAATTACACTAAAAATGTCTAATATTCACAAAATTTATTGATTTGTGTGTAAAAATTTTATATCTTTTGGAACGTGAGTATCGCACTGGAACATCTATTCGACTACGACGATTTCCGCAAGTTCATGCAGGATTATTTCGAAGAGCAGAAGAAAATGCGCTCCGTGTTTTCCCACCGTTTCTTTGCGGCAAAAGCCGGATTCAGCAGTTCCTCTTACTGCCTGAACGTAATTCGCGGGCGATTCAACCTTACGCACAAATCCATCGAGAAAATTTCGAAGGCTATGGACTTTGAGCCCCTGCAAAAAGAATACTTCGAGGCGCTGGTGCAATACAACCAGGCAGAGCAGGTGGACATCCGGGAGCAGGCGTGGAAACAGATTCTGCAAATTCGCAAGCAGATCGAGTTCACCCATGTCACCACCCGCGAGCAGGCTTACTTTAGCAAGTGGTACTACCCTATCATACGCGAACTCGCCGTAGACCTGGACTGGCACGAAGACTACCGCGTGCTGGCACGGTCGCTCACGCCGCAAATAACGACAGAAGAAGCCCGCAAGGCGGTGAAAAACCTGCTGGAATGGGGACTCTTGAAAAAAGAGGGCGAACGCTACGAGCTGACTTCGCAAATGCTGGACGCCGCAGAAATCCCACCTATTGCACTCCGACAAATCCGACACGAGTACATACAGCACGCCATAGGTGCAGTGGAATCCATGCCCAAGGACGAACGCTTTGCTACGTTCACGACCCTTGCCATGAGCAAAAGTTCCTATGACTACGCCGTAGGAATTCTCGAGGATGCCCGCAAAAAAATTATAGCCCGCGCGTCCAACGACACCAACGTGGAGCGTATTTACGAAATGATGCTCGTGGCGTTCCCGATGAGCAAGATGCTCACGAAGGAGGACGAAGGATGAATCGTTTGATAGTTTGGCTTAGACAACCTTACCGTGGGTGGATGGCCGCCTATGCCGCCACCCTTGTCCTCCTCGCTTGTTCAAACAGCAACGACGTGGCTGGCGGCGTTACCGATATCGGAAATTCTGTTGCACAGGAACCAGACTCGGTAGTATTCTGCGGAACCGTAGTCAACATGCAGGGCAAAAAAATGCCAGCCGCACGGCTTGCGCTGTATTGGGACAACGGCGTTGAAATTGTCGATTCCCTGGAAACCTTTGCCGATTCCAACGCCCAGTTTGAATTCAAGATGCCCGCCGACGATGAACATATCGGCAAGCAGGCCACACCGGAGCTCTACCTGTACGCCGAATCGGGTGCACTTTCGGGCCTTTCTCTCCCGCCAACTCAAAAGACAGAGGAAATCCGCATCGGCACGAACAAGGCTGTCCGGGGAAGCATTTCTGGTGCAACGTCTGGATTGGTCCGTATCGGCGGAACACGCCTCATGGCCGAAGTGCAGGCAGACGGATCCTTCCGTTTCGATTCGATTCCACCCGGCATACAAGAAACGTTAATTTATTCAGAAAGTGTCTCGGTGACGGGTTACATCCCGTTCTCGATACAGGACGCCGGCGACACGCTGGTACTTCCGCAACTGGAGAACTACGGAGGACACCTTTGGAATCCAGACCTTGACCTACTCGGGGAAACCTACGGATTCACATCTTCCCACGCCAACGATGTAAGCGAGGCCAATACCGGATGGACCACGATAGACATCGAAATGAATGGCGACGAATATGTGTTTGACCACAACGGAAAAATTGCAAACAGTGTAAATTATGTAGAGGGCGTAAGTGGCAATGGCGTACTGCTTGAACCGGGCCAGTATATAGACCTGGACACCCTCAACCCCACTGGCGGAGATTTTACCCTTTCGCTGTGGACAAAATGGAACGGTCCAAACGGAGAGCACCAGGCCCTGTTCTGCCAGCGCGCCTACTGGAGCGATTCCACGTCGCGGTTCCAGTGGCATTTTGAGTCGAACACCGGTTCATTCACCGTAATGAAAAGCATGCCCAACTATCCCGAAGCCATTTTCTTCGGCGATTCAACCAGTGTCCCTGTGGGAGAATGGGCGTTCCTCGTACTCGTTTCGAAAGACCACATGGTGAGCATGTTCGTAAACGGCAATCCCGTAGGCAATGCACAGGAATTTGTTCCGAATGACCTGAACCGGAGCGTTCCATTCCGCGTGGGCGGCAACGAAATCAGGACCGAGACCTGGAATGGCGTAATCGACCGCGTAAGTATTGAAACCCGCGCCCGCAGCCCCGAGTGGATAAGGGCAAAATACGAAAAAAGCAAGCCCTAGAAAGAACGCTTTTCGCTCCTTTTTCTATCTTTACCCCCGAAAATTTAACGTTAGGTTGCGTTGGCGATGGATTGTGCAATCCCTTCGGCAAGCTCAGGGATCTTACAAGGTCGGTGAGCCTGTCGACCCGCTCGATACCGAAGGCAAGTTCACCGACAAGGTCCCGATGTGGAAGGGGGAAGACTCCCCCTCGCTGCAACCGCCTGGCAGCGTTTTCCGCTACCCCTTCTAGCGGGCGCTCAGACGCCGCACCCGCAACGCCCCGCTTACCCCCACCCGCCCAAAATCCTCCTTAGGCTTTACAATTTGGCTCAAAATAGCCGTTTTCTTCACGAAATCGTCTATTTTTGTAAATTTGCTGAGCGTTTTGCCCATATTTAAGTTATTTTTAGAGAGTGAAAGAGTTTTTGCTCTTGTTCTCTAGATGAAATGTGCAAATTTCAAATAGACGGGAACAGGACGAACGCTCACGCAGGTATGCCGTTTTTACGGTATGCTTCAGTTTGTCGTGCCGACTTTTCGGTCGGTTTTTGGTCGTATAGACCAAGGGCAACAGCCCGTTTGGGGCGTGGGTCGTTTGTGTTTATCGTCTATTAGGCATGCACAGCCTCATCTAGGTAAACGCAACGATCTGCGCCTTTTTTGTATTCATACAAAATTTGGCGAAGTTCCTTGTCTAGCAGGGGCGGAACTCCAACGAAATTAACCAAGGAGTTTATATGCCCATAGCAATATGCAGACATCTGCTCGCAATTGTCTTTGCGTTCATATCAGTGCCATACGTGCTAGCAGAAGTTCATCCCGGCCTGAAAAACGCCATTGATAAAGGCGACTACAAAACTGCGAAAAATTTGATACAAAAAATGAATGTTCGTGGTGGTTACCTGCCTGCAACATTGTCTATCGAAGATGCTGAGTTTATTTACGGACCATTGACGGGGTATAGATGGATACTCGGTCTAGATAAATACAAAAACTGCAGTAAAGATGAATCTTCGGAATGTTCGCCAGAATTTATTGATAAGTATATCGCAAAAATTTGTTCTGGTACATCAGAATTTGATATAACCGCATGTATGGACTGGATGAAATCGGCTTCTATGGAAGATATAGATCGTTACAAAGGTAATTTCTGCAACTCGAAAGAAAATATAAGCGTGTGTAGTTTATACGTAAGCAAGTTAGATATGGAAAGCCAGTTGAACTATTTGAAAGAATTGGACCAAAAGAGACTTGTCGAATTCCCTATCACTGCAGAAATTGATACGGTTGTCAAGGAAAAGTTGCCCAAGAAAGAGTGTCTCGAAAAGTGGGAAGGAATATACTCGGTTATCAAGGCTTCTATAGAAAATGACGCTCAGTATCATCATAGTAAGGGCTATTTTCGTGAGTCAATAATTTGTTCTTTTGACGGATCTGCCAAGAAAAAAAAGAAATGTCTTTCTTATTTAGATGAATTCTCAAAGAACATGAAAAAAGAATGTATTTCCGGAAAAATCGAAGTAGATGTTACTAAGAAAATGAAGGTGAAAAGAACACAAAAGCCTTTTGAAAATATAATAAGAAAATTCAGCCTCGAACTAGAAAAGACTCCATGGTTTGAAATGGATGATGTATGGATTGAAAAAGTTAAATTTGTTCAAAAATATGAAAAAATTAAAGAAAAAAAACTTGCAAAAGAAATAACGGATTATTATGCGAGCTATGGTGACATACCGCTCTCAAATGTGAAGGGAGCTTGCATATTATTTCCTGCTATAGATAAATATGTTGAAGAAAATTTTGGGGTCAATATTTTTTCTTGTTCTCAGATTTTAAACGATTATCCTCATTATTTGGATTTAACCTGTACAACAGGCGACTCAGCTCAAATCAAGGAACTACCTACTGGATTGAAATACAGCGAAACAGCGACTACTCCATTTCTGTGTAATGCACAAACAGGTAAATATCGTCGTCTAGACCAATTTGAATTGGCTAGTCATAAATCTTGTGAAAATCCTAAATTTAGTTGGGTGAAAAAAATTAATTCCGATTTGTTTATTTGTGATAAACATAGAGGCAAATTAATAAATCCTGAACCAGCGTTGCTTGATTCTATCGGTCAGGACCTCTGTAATGATGCAGAATCAAATTGGATGATATCCTATTTCAATGGAACAGATTCTACCACACTTGTATGTGAACGAAAAAAGAAATTACTGAGAAAACCCTATCTTGTAGAAAAAGAAGTTGGAATATGTACTAAAGAAAATGAATTGACTGAATATGCTCTTACAGTCTGTTTTGATGAAGAATGGCAAAATACAACAGAAGTAAATACTAAAAATTTGCAATTTGCTCCTGGGAAAATCATAGCTGGGGAAATAATTCCCCACTACACTTACTTTAAAGATTTTAGAGATGACCATGTGTATCGTTCTGTACAAATTGGAGACCAAGTTTGGATGGCCGAAAATCTCAATTATTACGGAAGTGAACCTGCATTAAAAAACAGCAAATGTACTGACAACAATGAAAATGTATGCAATCTTTTTGGTAGGCTCTATAACGGCTTTGCAGCATTGAATATATCAGAAGCGGATTTTCAGAATCAGAACCGCAAACAACAAGAACTCTTTTTGAAACATCCTTTGCGAGGAATATGCCCGGAAGGATGGCATTTGCCAACGGAATCGGAATGGAATAAATTGATATCTGTGGCCGGTGGAAGACAATGGAATGCAGGAGGAAATCATGCCGCACGCTCACTTAGTTCAAAATTACTTTGGAGAGATGGCGGTGGAAACGATAAATTTGGATTCTCCGTCTATCCATTTGGAAACAGATTTTGGACGTCTACAATAGATGAATACAACCAATTTGTTTACATCATGATTAATCGTACTCTATACATTTCGAAAGAACGTCTGTATAACCTGCCTGATATATTTCTGAATATACGTTGCATAAAGGATTAGAGGACCGTGTGGTTGAAAGAAGACTTTCTTTGAGGACGTAAATTGGTGCCACAAGTAGGCAATCTTTTTTGTAGATGTGTTCTGTGTCAATTGTGTAACAGGCGTTATTGGAAATCATCAAAATCTTTCTTGCAATGGATATATGTTCCGAGCAATACCTCCACAATCGCAAAAAACTTCACTGGTATTTAGATAGAACAACAAGAATCTTGTTGAAAAGCCTAAGTATAGTGGCGTAGGCGGTCATTTATTTGCGATTGCCGTAGATAAGTCCTTGCAATGGGGTTGTGAGGGAACAGTACATGGCTCCTCCAAATCCTTACAAAAATCCACCGAAAGGCAAGTAAAACTTGCTGGAATAGGGGCAGTATGCCGAGCATGTCGGAAAAAACTGTCGATAAACAGACTGCCGAAGAAATCCTGCAGTTTAAGATAGGCTAGTTTGCCATAGCCTCCTCTATTTTCTAAATTTACTGCCGAAAAATTAATGTCCATGTGGTTAATGCTAGCCTGGATCCTTCGACTACGCCCTGACGGGCTTCGCTCAGGATGACACCTTGCATTCCACTGTTCCGAGGAAACTATGTTTCGTGAAGTAAAGAAAGAAGAGACCTTCCCGCAGATCGAAGAGCGCGTGCTCGGCCTGTGGGACAAGGACGAAAGCTTCAAGAAGTCCCTTGACAGCCGTCCGGAAACCGAACCGTACACTTTCTACGATGGCCCTCCGTTTGCAACGGGCCTTCCGCACTACGGTCACTTGCTTGCCGGTACCATCAAGGACATCGTTCCGCGTTACTGGACCATGAAGGGCAAGAAGGTTCCCCGCGGTTTCGGTTGGGACTGCCACGGCCTTCCGATTGAATCTCTCGTTCAGAACGAACTCGGTCTCGCGGGCGTTGCCGAAATCCAGAAGCTCGGTGTCGACAAGTTCAATGAGACCTGCCGCGGCAAGGTGCTCAAGTACACTAGCGAATGGAAGAAGACCGTGCGCCGCATGGGTCGCTGGGTGGACTTCGACAAGGGCTACAAGACCATGGACAAGAACTTCATGGAATCTGTGTGGTGGGTGTTCAAGCAGTGCTTCGACAAGGGCCTCATCTACCAGGGCTACCGCATCCAGCCGTACAGCCCGGCGCTTGCCACCCCGCTTTCGAACTTCGAAACGAACCAGGGCTATAAGGACCGTCAGGACCCGTCCCTCACGCTCATCTTCCCGATTAACTCGAACGAAGCCAAGTTCAAGGACACGAGCATCCTCGTGTGGACGACGACCCCGTGGACGCTGTACTCCAACTTCTGCATCGTTGTGGGTCCGGACATGGACTACAACCTTGTGGAACAGGATGGCAAGAAGTACTGGATTGCCGCAAGCCGTACCGCTGCTTACTTCAAGAACCCGAACATCGTCGATACCTGCAAGGGCTCCGAACTTGTGGGCAAGGACTACGAACCGCTTTCCCGCATTTCCGATGCATTCGTGACGCCGGACCAGCTGTCCCGCCACTACAAGATTTACCCTGCCGACTACGTGAGTACCGAAGACGGTACCGGCGCCGTGCATACCGCTCCTTCCTTCGGTGAAGAAGACTTCCAGAAGGGCGCTGAACTCGACCTCGGCCTTTTCGACCCGCTCGATACCGAAGGCAAGTTCACCGACAAGGTCCCGATGTGGAAGGGCCTCGGCGCGAAGGAAGCCGACAAGGAAATTATCCGTTACTTCAAGGAACAGGGCCGCGTGTTCAAGCAGGACGTGATTGTCCACAGCTACCCGCACTGCTGGCGTACCGGCGTTCCTCTGATTTACCGCGCCCTCAAGACTTGGTTCTTGAAGATTGATGCGCCTGTTACCAGCAAGGACGGCGTGACCAAGACTCTGAAGGAATGGATGGTCGAGAACAACCAGACTGTGAACTGGGTTCCGGACCACATCAAGAACGGCCGTTTCGGCAAGTGGCTCGAAGGCGCTCGCGATTGGAACCTTTCCCGTAACCGTTTCTGGGGTACGCCGATTCCGGTGTGGCTCAGCGACGACGGCGACATGATTGCTGTCGGCTCCATCGAAGAACTGCAGCAGCTCACTGGCGTGAAGCTCGACGACTTGCACAAGCACTTTGTCGATAAGCTCACCATTGAAAAGGACGGCAAGGTTTACCGCCGCACGCCCGAAGTGTTCGACTGCTGGTTTGAATCCGGCTCCATGCCGTATGCCAGCCGCCATTACCCGTTCGAAAACAAGGAACTGGTGGAACGCAGTTTCCCGGCGGACTTCATCGCCGAAGGCCTCGACCAGACCCGCGGTTGGTTCTACACGCTGACGGTGCTTTCGAACGCTTTGTTCCAGAAGCCGGCATTCAAGAACGTGATTGTGAACGGTATTATCTTGGCCGAAGACGGTTCCAAGATGAGTAAGTCCAAGCGCAATTACCCGGACCCGAACGACCTCATCGAACGCACGGGTGCCGACGCCATTCGTTTGTTCATGATCAACTCCGCCGCCTTGAAGGCCGAAGACCTGCGCTTCAGCGAAGAAGGCGTGAAGGGCATCGTGAAGCAGGTGATGCTCCCGCTTTGGAACGCTGTTGCATTCTTTGTCTCGAACCACAACGCCGACGCCGCCAAGGGCCAGCTCAACTGGAAGCCCGGTCAGGAAGTCAAGAGCGAAAACGAACTTGACCGCTGGATGCTTGCTACTTTGCAGGATTTGGCCGCCAAGGTCGAAGTGGAAATGAAGGCTTACCGCCTGTACAACGTGGTGCCCGCCGTGATTGCCGCGGTGGATGACCTCACGAACTGGTACGTGCGCCGCAGCCGTCGCCGCTTCTGGAAGAGCGAAAACGATGGCGACAAGAACGCCGCCTACGCCACCATGTACAAGGTCTTGGTGGACTTCTCCAAGATTCTTGCCCCGTTCCTCCCGCTCCTCGCCGAAGAAATCTACCAGATTCTCGTTCGCGAAGTGGATGCCAATGCTCCGGTGAGCGTGCACCTCTGCGAATTCCCCAGCGCCGACAAGTCCCTCATGGACGAAAAGCTCGTGGAACGCATCGCCATGGTGCGTGGTATGGTCGAAATGGGCCGCGTGATTCGTGCTACGAACAACGTAAAGAACCGTATGCCGATTGCCAGCATGACGGTAGTTGCTCACGGCACCGAAGAAAAGAACGTCGCCGAGACCATGAAGGACTTAATCCTCGAAGAACTCAACGTTCGCGAAATGAAGTTCCTCGAAGACGAGACCAAGCTCGTGAAGCTCTCCGCCAAGCCGAACTTCCTCGCCATCAAGGCGAAGGGCCCGGATTACGCAAAGAACATGAAGGTGATTTCTGCCAAGCTGAATTCGCTGACTGTCGATGAAATCAAGGCTCTCCAGGCTGGCGAAACCATCAAGTTCGAATTCGGTGAAGTCGGTGCCGACTGTCTGATGCTCAACCGCATCGTGGCTGACGGCATGGCTGTGGAAGCCAACCAGCACTTCACCGTGGCTCTGGACTTGAAGATTACGGACGAACTCCGCCGCGCCTGCGTGGCCCGCGAACTCGTGAACCGCATCCAGAACCGCCGTAAGGACCAGAACTTTGCAATCTCTGACCGTATCAGCATTGAACTTTATTCTGAAAGCGAAGTGCTGAAACAGGCTGTGAAGGAAAACGAATCTTACATCAAGGGCGAGACTCAGGCTGACGCTATCGTGTGGAAGAATTCTGCTGCAGGTTTGCAGGATACTGATGCTGACGGCGAAAAGGTCTTCGTTGAAGCAGTGAGATAGGCCTCGAAGCCAACGACGCTGATGGCGAAGTTTTCGCCTTTACGACTGTGAAAGCGTAACCTAGTGAGTCATTGCGAGGCTCCGTAAGGAGCAGCGGCAATCACCAAAAGACTATGAAAACGCTCTTTCCTTGCGAAAGGGCGTTTTCTTTATTTGGTCTTTTGTTTGAAAAAGTGTATATTTATAGATGAGGTATGAATATGCAAACCGCAACAATTGAAATAACGACTGCGATGGAACCTTATGTAAATAAGCGTGACATGTGGCTGAAGCAACGTGCGATGCTCCTGTACCCCTATATCCAGAACGGGACTATTTCGCACGGTCGAGCAGCCGAGATTCTTGAAATGGATAAGTGGTCTCTTATTCAGCTGTATGGCTCTATGGGCATTCCGTATATTGACATGGACGAAGCGGAACTTGAGCGTGACATTGCAAACGCCCTTGCTGCATGTGGAGAGTCTAAGTGATCGTTGTCTCTGACACGACACCATTACTGACTCTGTTCAAAATTGGACGGATCGATGTTTTGAATAAACTATATAATTCCGTTCACATCCCTTTTGCTGTATTTGAAGAACTGACTCGTAATACTGAGTACCCTGAAGAAGCAGAGTATTTTAGGAATTGCCCGTTTTTAGAAGTCCATTCGGAGCTTTCCGCAGAAAGAGTATCTCTATTGCAACGGGCGACTGGTTTGGACCTGGGCGAAAGCGAAGCGATTATATTAGCAGACGAAAAGCAGCCGAGTCTTTTGCTGATTGATGAAAGCAAGGGTCGTGTTGTAGCCGAGAGTATGAAACTGACGATTACCGGAAGCATAGGCATTCTCTTTGCCGCATATCAGAAGAAGTTGCTTACTGCAGATGAAATTGACCAAAGCGTTACTATGCTTAGGGGCATGAACCGCTTTATCGGTGAAAAACTTTTTTATTTGCTGTTGTCGTTGGTCCACAATAAGAAATAAGCCCTTTCTATTCCTTTTTCTCCCTAAAAACACTCTTTCCTCTTTACAAAATAGCGAAGAATCGCCATTTTCATTGCAAAAAAGAACTTTTTTGTAAACTTTTAGGCCTTTTTTCTCGTTTTTATGTTATTTTTAGAGAGTAAAAGAGTTTTTGCTCTTGTTCTCCAAACGGAATCTAGACACTTCCAAATACACGAGGACAAGGCGAACGCTCACGCAGGTATGCCGTTTTCGGCATATCTCGGTTTGTCGTATCAGCTATTCGGCTGATTTATGGTCTATCGACCAATGGCAACAGCCCTTTTGGGGCGTGGGTCGTTTGTGTTTATCGTGTAGAGGCAGTCTAGAGCCCCGTTTGGATAAATGCAACGATCTGCGCCTTTTTTGTATTCATACAAAATTTGGCGAAGTTCCTTGTTGAGCAGGGGTGGAACTTCATAGTAATTTAAACAAAGGACAACTACAATGATAGCAAAAGTTCGACCAAATCTAACAGCGCTCTTCATTTTAACACTCTCCTGTTTATCCGTAGCTACTGCAGGGGAGATTCATCCCGGACTCAAAAACGCCATTGACGCAGGCAATGTAGATATGGCAAAGAATATCATCGAGAAAGCAGGGGTGAAAGACATCTATTGTCCGGCATCATTAAGTGTAAAAGAGGCTGAGAAAATATATGCTAGTTTTCTGAAAGAAAACAAGTTGGCTCTACTAAGCGGACATAAAGGCAAATTCCTTAGTAACACCGTTTTTGCCACAAAATACGCCGAAGAAAAATGCAACAGTAATCAACCTGGCGACAGCGATATTTGTTCACAATGGAGAAAAAAAGAAGAGAATGGAGAAAGTTGGCGAGACCTATTTTATGAATGGTATAAAGCGGGAAAAGGATTATGCCAAAATGTTGAAACGATGGACAATTGCAGTCTGTTGATGTCTCGCTTAACGATTGATGAAAAAATGGATATTTATAGAAAACTTGCAGAAAAAAAATCTCTCATGTTTGAAAAAATGATCGAAAAAGATACTATTGTACAAAAACCTATACCTAAGAAGGAATGCTTAGCTAATATAAGGGAGTATGAAAAAATGCAAAAAACCGTAATCGGAGCCAAGAAAAATGCAAGGGGCAGCTGGGCCTTCCCCTTTGGCTACTGCAATTTTGACGGGACCAAGTCGGCAATTAACCTTTGTGTTGAAAAACTGCATAAATCGGTCAAGGAAGCAGAAAAAGATTGCAACAATGGTAAAATAACTAAAGATGAAAAAAAGAAAATAAATAGCAAAATATCCTTGTTCCCCTTAGAATATGAAATGAAAGAAACTCTAGAGCAGCTACTCAAATCAGAATGGTTCCAAATGGATGAGAAATGGCTCGAAAATATCAAATTCATATCAAAGTTTATCCAACATGATGAAAAGACGGAAATTGAAAAAATCAAAAATGATTATTCAAAAAATGGTGATTTAAAGATAAACGATATTGTCGCAACTTGCAAAATCTTTCCAAAATTTGACAAAAAAATCGAAAATGCTATCGGTTTTTCATTATTCAACTGCAAACAAATTTTGGATAAATATCAGTCCAAATGTAATGTAGCAGAATCTAACAAAATCATAAACATTCCTAACATGTTGACTGGCACGAGCACTTCTACTACAGCAATATGCGATAAGCAAACAGGCGTTTATAGAAAGCCTGATCCGTATGAATCGATAACGAAATCACTATGTGATGGATCTGAGAATAGCTGGATGAAGACTTATTACGATGAAATTGCTCGGGACTCTATTTCGCTTGTATGCGACAAGAAACAAGGTAAATTCAGGAGCGCCAGATATTGCGAGCAAGTCAAGGGCCTTTGCAACAAAGAAATTGAAAAAATAGAATGTCTTGATGAAACATGTTATGATGAAGAATGGCAAGATACAAAGGAAATTAACACAAAGAACCTATCGTTTGAACCAGGCAAATTTGTTGATGGTTCGATTAACCCCAATTACACCTATTTCAAAGATTTTAGGGACAACCAGATATATCGCTCTGTAAAAATAGGCGAACAGATATGGATGGCAGAGAATCTCAAATATGACGACGGCAATCTACCAAGGATTAGTTGGTATTATGGCAATGACAAGGAAAGCAACTTCTTCTATGGACGTCTATATTCATGGGCTGCCGCAATGGATAGCGTAGGATTAATAACTAACAATGGTAAGGGCTGTGGACATGAAAGCACTTGTTCCCCAACATACCCTGTACGGGGTATTTGCCCTGAAGGATGGCATCTGCCAGACACAACGGAATGGAATGTTTTGCTTACTACGATTGGAGAGAAACAAGCAGGAAAAATGCTCAAAATTGGAGACTTTCCGAATTGGAATGGAACAGATGATTATGCATTTTCCATACTTCCCGCTGGCGGAAGATTTGGCGAAGACAACTATGGCCAAGGGAAATTCGAAGACATATATGAAAGAGCTTTTTTTTGGACATCTCAGGAAAACGATTATTACACAGCGTACCATGTGTATCTGTACTACGGAAGTAACGGCGCAACCATACATTTCAATTCTTACAAGAAGAATGGTTTCAGCATCCGTTGCATAAAAGATTAATTGTTCTTCATGCGTTAGGGATAGCGAGCTTGCGAAGCGAGGCTTGGTTTTAGGAGGCGGGTAGCGAGCGAAGCGATGACAGCCGCCCATAAATAGTATGCGAACCGAATGCAGCGAAAACAAGCTTGCTTGTTTTCGTTGCTGAGGTGATGCTGCGGACGCCGTAGGCGTCAAATATAGCCCGACCCACGAAGTTGTGCGGACAGCACTTAACAACTTGTTGTTTAGTGCGCATGGCCACCATGGTGGGGAATGCCCCTAAAAATTTTGACCGTAGCTCACCGCTGCGGTCTTTTTTATAAATCTGCACGATTTTAGTCAAGTTGTGACTAAGAGGCAAAGTCTTTATTCCGCGAATCCTGGAGGGGGCAGGTGCATGCCGGCCATCAGGAGCTTGTTGTCGCGGGCGTATTGCAAAATGCGCTTACGGCTTTCGGCGGATTTCGGCTTGTCCATGTCGTAGTTGGAGTTGATTTCGGGGTGGTCCTTCTGCAGGGCGTAACCGTGCATCAGGTCGCCGACGATAAGCAGGTTCGCCAGCTGGAAGGCGGTGTGGCCCGGCGTATGTCCGACAGCGTCCATCGCGCGCACCCCGTGGGGGAGCGTGTCGCCAAATGCGAACAAGTGAAGGCTATCCTTGTAGAGCGCCATGATGTTCTTCTGCAAATCATTTTTCGGGATGTCGTTCATCCAGGCGTCATATTCCACCTTGCCCGCATACACGGCGGCGTTCTTGAAAACCTTCGTGTCGTTGCCGGCGTCATCCTTTGCGACAAGGCCCGAGATGTGGTCCACATGGAAATGCGTAAGGTAGATAAGCCCGATGCTGTCGGGGTTCACGCCGAGAGCGGCAAGGCGGTTCATGAGCTGCCCGCCCATCGCGCCGAGGCCCGCATCGAACAAGATGAATTTGCCGTCCACTTTCACGAGGAACGTGCTCACGCTGGCCGGGATGCCGTCGGGCATGTTCAGACTGTTGTAAAGGGAGTCGCTGGCGTCGCTGAAGAGCGAGCGCGGGTTCAGCTTGTTGCCCGTGTTGTCCTGAATCCAGGTGACGCTCGCACCGTTTGCGAGGGTTATAGTTTTCGTGCCTTCGACCTGCGCGGCATTCCCGGCCCCGGCGGCGTCCTTGCCCGCAGTCACATCGCCGGCGGGTGTCTCGGAACCCGCAACAGCGGTATTTGCCGGTGCGGCAGTTTCAACACTCACTGTTTCTGCGGTGGCGGTATCCTTGGCGGTCTTGGTATCGCTGCAGGCGGCGACAAGCATCGAAAGCGAGATGGTTCCGAGGATAGCAAAGAACTTGTTCATATAGACTCCTTATTTACAAGATCCTCGCCTTGGTTCGACTACGCTCACCACAGGTCGCGAGGATGACGACGAAAGTGTTCGCGAGGATGACGATGAAAGTGTTCGCGAGGATGACGATGAAAGTGTTCGCGGGGATGACAAAAAAATAAGAAATAGCATCCCCTTTTGTGAAAGATGTATCTATCTTTTAGGGTATGAGTGATAAACTTGTTCACAATGTCTGCACCGACGGATTTGAAATGGAATACGCCCAGTTCGGAACTGGCCCTCGCCCGCTGGTGGTCATTCCGGGTCTTGCCATCAGGAGCGTCATGAAATCTGCAGACGCCCTGCAAGTACCCTTCAAGATGTTCACCGAAGGCTACACGCTTTACTTTTTCGACCGGCGAAAGGACGCCAACCCCGGCTATTCCGTAGAAGACATGGCCCGGGACCAGGCACTTGCCCTGCGTGCCCTCGGCCTCAAGGACGTGGCCCTTTACGGAGTGTCCCAGGGAGGCATGGTGGCCCAGCATTTGGCGGCAAATTACCCGGAACTGGTCTGGAAAATGGTTCTCGGCTGTTCCACCTCCAAGGCAGAGCCCCAACAACTCAAGGTAATCGGCGAATGGACTAGGCTTGCCAGGGCCCACGATGGCGACGGTCTCGTGAAAGCCTTTATCCGGGACTGCTTCTCGGAACCTTTCGCCAAACGTTACGGCAGGGCTCTCCAGGTCATGTACAAGGATGTCTCTGCCGAAGAGATGGAGCGCTTTGCCGTTTTCTCCGACGCCTGTGATTTTGTGGACACCCGCAGCGGGCTTGAAAACATCAAGTGCCCCACCCTCGTTCTAGCCGCAAGCAAGGACCAGGTGGTCACCCCAGAGGCTTCCCAAAAAATCTACGACAGGCTAAAGGCTGCCGGCACCCCCTGTGAACTGAAGATGTTCGAAGGTTACGGCCACGCCGTATTCGACGAGCTGCCCGAATTCAAGACCAAAATCCTCGAATTCTTGTCCGTTCCCTAAAAACTCCAAATGCCCTCGACGCTACCTACCGAAAAGCCACGCTACGCCTTTGTGGACCTTGCCAAAGGCCTCTGCATTATGCTGGTGGTGTGGCACCACGTGGCAAGCACCTGGGGGCTGGACACCTACCCGCTGAAGCTTCCCCTTTCCACCTTCCGCATGCCCCTGTACTTCTTTCTTTCGGGGCTGTTCTTCAAGAGCTACGCCGGATTCTTCGACTTTTGCCTGCGGAAAGTCAACAAGCTGCTGATCCCCTTCACCTTCTTTTTCATTACCACCTCCTGCATTTTGCCGTTCATCCTCGCCCACTTCCACCTGCGGCCAAGCCCCGGCTGTAGCGTGTGGTATTCCTTCATTTGGCAGGAATATTTCCCCAACTTTCCCATCTGGTTCTTGCTGGGGCTTTTCTGGACCAACCTGATTTTCTACGGAATTTACCTCGCGGCAAAGATGCTCCCGCAACGCTTTTCCAACGCAGGACTTGTGGCCCTGTCATTGGCCGTTGGCGGCCTGGGATTTTTTCTCGGGCGAAAAAGCATCAACCTGCCCATGTTCATGGACACCGCCATGACGGCCATTCCCTATTTCTGCGCCGGACATTTCGCCTTCCGCTATACGGCACTACTGAAACCGAACAAGTTGGACAAGCTGAACATTCCCTTGGCCCTCCTGGGCTTTGGCCTTGTGTACCTACTGTCGGACTCCACGGTAAGCTATGTGCAAAACCATTTCCAGCTGCCCTTCTGGAGCACCTACCTTTGCGGGCTATCCGGAGCGACCGGCATACTCCTTATGTCCAAGGCCATCAAGAAGATTCCCCTGGTGTCTTACTTTGGGCGATACTCCATCATGATTCTTGTGACCCACGGCTGGGTGCAGTGGGCCATCATCAAGATTCTGCGGGAATTTCACATCCACTGGTCAAAGAACGCAAGCCTTGCCTTTGTCTTCGTGGTCACCATGCTTTTATACTTGGGAATTATCCCCTTCATGAAGCGATTCATGCCCCACGTGACTGCCCAGAAGGACGTGATTAAGCGGGAATAAAAAAGGACCCCGAAGGGTCCTCCATTTTTTCAAGCAAGTTTATTATTTCCGCATAATGTAGACCGCACTGCAGAGGTCTTCGAAGCGGATTTCAAAGTGACTCAGGTTACCCCATGCCGCACCATTCTTAAAATGGGGAATAAACTCTCCCAACTTTGCACGATCCAGCTTCAACCACTCCCCCTCTCCAGAGAAACAATAGTAGTCGTTTTCGTCAAAGGAGTTGTAATCCAAATTTCCAGAGCCATCCTTATCTACAACCAAGCCACCATCTAATTCTTCAAAACCTTCGGGACAGCCTTCTGCCGTGGCACAGGCGGCAACATTTTCATTCAGTTGGTTACTTGTACCTTCGTCCACGCCATCCATGAGATCCTTACCAGCAGTAATCTCGCCATTGTCAGCTATGGTCGATTCTCCGGCCGAAGCAGATGAAGCGTCTTCAGAAGACGAAGATTCATCATCCCTGCTTGCAGAACTACCATCTCCAGAAGAGGCAGAATCGTCGCCCTTGCTTGCAGAGCTATCATCTCCAGAAGAGGCAGAATCGTCGCCCTTGCTTGCAGAGCTATCATCTCCAGAAGAAGCCGATTCTGTGCCGGATTCCGAAGATTCGTCACCGGAAGTAGCAGACTGCCCTTCGGACTCGCTAGAAGTTACATCGCTAGTAGAGCTAGAAGGTTCGTCCGCCTTGGACGAGTACTTGCCCGGATCAAAGCCGGGAATAAACGGTTCCAGGCCGTCTTCTTCGGAAGCAATTGCATCATCCGAGCCTTCCGAAGGGGAAACCGAACTAGAGCAGGCAAAAAGCCCAATGGTTATAGTCAGAGCTGTAGTTGGCAACAGAATTTTTGTCAATTGCATAGAACCTCCGAACAATGGGTCTATACAACATATATTTTTATAAACAAAATAGCAATAGCTATGTGAATAATTTCACACATTTGTACACAATTTGGCGAAATTCGACAAATTTTGGCGTTTTTATTCAATCTATTCTGTTGCAATATAGATCGATTCGCAAACATTGGCAAAATCCAGGGTAAAGCCCGCCCTGGCCTCGTATGCCGGACCATCCCACAGGAACGGGAGCTTGGATTCCTGCAATTTTTCCTTGGTGATTTCGAACCATTCCTGGGATTCCGTCAAGCAATAGTAATGACCCCGCGCAAAATCCAGGTCGTCCACGGTAAATTTCAAGCTTCTGCTCCCTACGAACCCTTCTACGTCTTCGCCTTGGTTTTCCAACAGGTCCCACGAGTTGTCGAGTTCCGCCGCCTTGCCGGAGGCAACGTCATCCAAATATTCCTCCGTAATGACCGCAACACCACTTTCGTCTACCTGGATGTTGGACTCGGAAAAGTCCACCGAGGAACTGGAAGTTTCTTCGGAAGAACTGGAATTCTCAGAAGTGCTGCTTCCCTCGGTAGCGGAACTTTCCGCACCAGACGTAGGCGCTTGAGACGACGAGGAAACCAGGTCTGCCTTAGAAGAATAGACCTTTCCGGGGTGGTATCCGGGAACGGCGTCAAGGCCGCCATTGGCACTGGCGTCGGTAGAGGAAACCGTTTCGCCACAAGCAACAAAGCCTACGGTCAAAAAGGCACTTAGCAAAAATCCGCAAATTTTAGATACCCGCATAATAAACCTCTCCCTTTAAAAATACAATAAAGTCTGCGCCCGTAATTCGCGCAGCAATCGCCATTCGTGCTTTCTAGTGGGCCAAAAGCCAATTTTTCCCGAAGCCAACGCTTGCCACCAGCGGGACTTTCAGCTCCATCGCCCCTTCCATTTCGGCCTTGACCATGGCAGAAAGTTCTTCCAGACGGTCCTTGGGGCACTCGAAAACCAGTTCGTCGTGGACCTGGAGCATCATCTTCAGGGGGAGATTTTCCCGGTTGATGCGTTCCTGGATGCGAATCATGGCAATCTTTATCAGGTCGGCGGCACTACCCTGCACCGGGGTGTTTACCGCCATGCGTTCCGCCATCTGGGATTCCATGCGGTCGGAACTGTCGATGCCCGCGATATAACGGCGGCGGCCCGAAAGGGTTTCTACATAGCCGTTCTTGTGGGCGTATGCCTTGGTGTCGTCGATAAACTTTTGCACTCCCTGATACATGCCGAAATACCCGGTGATAAAGTCCCTAGCCTGGGCCATAGGGATTTTCAAGTCACGAGACAGGCGAAAAGCCGTCATGCCGTAGAGGATGCCGAAATTCACCACCTTGGCGTCGCGACGCATGTCTGCGGTAACTGCATCCAGTTCCACCCCGTAGATGGCCGCCGCCGTGCGGGCGTGGATGTCGATTCCTTCCTTGTAGCTTTCGATAAGGGCGGGGTCGCCGCTCAGGTGGGCCAACATGCGGAGCTCAATCTGAGAGTAGTCCACAGCCAAGATGACATTGTCCGGATTCTCGGGAACGAACGCGGCACGAATCTTTTTGCCCAAATCGCTACGGACCGGAATGTTCTGCAAGTTGGGATCTCGGCTGGAAAGGCGACCCGTAGCCGTACCCCACTGGATAAAGCTGGTGTGAATCCGTTTTGTTTTCGGGTTCACCAGAGTCGGGAGCACCGACACGTAGGTGCTCTGCATCTTCTTGAGTTCGCGGTACTCTATGATGGCAAAAACGATGGGGTGCGGTGCACTGACGGAGAGCTCTTCCAACACGGCGGCGTCGGTACTGCGCTTCTTGATCTCGGGAAGCCCCAGCGTATCGAACAGCACCTCGCCCAACTGTTTGGGGCTGCCGATGTTGAATTCCAGCCCCGCCATGTCGCAGATTTCTTTTTCCAGTTTTTCAATGCGACCGGCAAGCTCCACTTCCAGGTTCTTGAGGACAGCCGTATCCACGTAGGCCCCTACACCCTCCATCTGGTACAGCACCTTCAGCAAGGGCATTTCCTGGCTGTAGAAAAACTTCTCGTAATCCATCTTCTGGAGCTCTTGCAGCAGAGGCCTCCAGAGGCGGAGCGTATAGACCGCATCTTCGGCGCCGTATTCGGCAGCATCCTTTACGGGAACACGGTTGAAAGGAATCTGGCTCTTGCCACGCCCGATGAGATTTTCTATGGGAATCATCTCGTGGTTCAGGCGCTGCATCACCTGGTTATCCAGCCCGAGGCCCGTCTGACCCGGCGAAAGCATCCAGGCGGCAATGAGGGTATCTACTATCTTAGCCGCAGTAATCTGCGGAATGGAAAGACCGAAGGACCGGGAAAGCACATGCAAGTCGAACTTGGCGTTGTGAAAAACGAAAGAACGGCGATGCTTGCCGTCAACGACCTCGCAAGATTCATCCCAAAAAGTCAGGAACCATTCCTTTACGGCAGCACTATCGAAATTGCCTACAGGGAACCCGATGTCGTCGGTATGGGCAAGGGGAACATAGTAGCCCTTGGGAACAGAGCCGTCTTCGCTTGCGGCGGCAAGGCATAGCCCCACCAGATTGCAGGCCATAGAATCCAGGCCGTCGGTTTCCGTATCCACCCCGATTTCTGTAGCCGCCGCAAATTCAGCCTTCATCTGTTGGAACTTTTCGGCGGTATCAACGCAAATGTAGGTGGGGAGAACGTCTGTCGGGATTCCATTCAAGTTCCCTTCGGCAGGCTCAGGGAACTTACCCTGCTGATCGTCGCCATCGTGCACGAATCCCGCCTTGCCGGGAACTTTTTCCAGCAGGCGCAGCAGGCTGTTAATTTCGTGTTCCTTGAAAATCTCTGCCAGGGTATCCACATGGATTCCGTTGTACTCCAGGGCAGAAAGGCTCCCGCTATAGGCCCGCTTGGTCTGGAGCGTCACCAGTTCCCGGCTGAGGAACGCCTTTTCCCTATTCTGCTCCAGATTGTCGTGGAGTCCCTTCTTGGTCACCTTGTCCAGATTGGCGTACAGATTGTCCATATCGCCGAAATCGTTCAGCAGCTGTATGGCGATCTTGGGACCAACCTTCGGGACCCCCGGAACGTTGTCGCTGGCATCTCCCATGAGCGCCAGGTAATCCCGAATCTTTTCCGGCGGAAGTCCGTATTTTTCCACCACCTGGTCAGGGCCAAAATCAATGCCGTCGGCACCCTTGGTCAAATGGAACAGGTGAATCTTGTCGGACACGATCTGGGACATGTCCTTGTCCTTGGAAAGAATCACCACATGGTCAAAGCCAGCCTCTACCGCAGCGGTAGCCACGCTGGCCATCACGTCGTCGGCCTCGTAGCCCGGCTCCGAAAGCAGAGGAATTCCGCTGGCCTCCATGCTCTCTCCTAGAAGAGGCATCTGGGCGGCCATTTCTTCGGGCATGGGCCCGCGATTGGCCTTGTAGTCCGGATAAAGATCGTGGCGGAAAGTCTTGGTGTGGGCCACGTCCCGAGCGATGGCAAAATGGGTTGGCTTGTGCTTTGCCAGAATACGGAGGACCGCTCCCCAGTAGCCATGCATCATGGAGACGTCTTCGCCCTTGCTGTTCACCAGAGGATTCTGGCTATAGGCGTAAAACATGCGAAACGCAAGCGCGTAAGAATCAAGGAGCAGTAAAGTTTTTTCCGGCATAAGAGGAATGTAGAAATAAAAAGAGAAAAAACCTTAAAAAACGCCCCCACAAACACCTATATCTCGATAGTTTCTTCGTCGCTGTTGATAAATGCCTTGAGGCGTTCGATGGTGCGGTCAAAGTCGTTCTTGATGGAACATTCCCACACTGTGGCGACGCGGTAACCCGAGAGCGAAAGTTTCCAGTTCGTCTTGATGTCGCGAACGATATTGTTCGTGAATTTCTCGTTCCAGAATTCAGGATTGCTCTTGGGTTTGCTCGTGAACTTGCATCCGTGCTGGTGCCAGAAGCAACCATTGATGAACACGACCACGCCGTACTTGAGGATGAATAAATCCGGAGAGCCGGGTAAATCGCGACGGTGCAGCTTGTAACGAAAGCCCGCCTTAAAAAGCGCTCGCCGCACGAGTAGTTCGGGCCGCGTATCTTCCGAATGCACCGCCTGCATCATTTGCGAGCGGTTCATGGGAGCACGTTTCCTTGGACGGCGCTTTTTCATATTCAAATCGGGCTATTTTTCCCAGCGACGGAATATGTTCGCCAGAATCGCGCCGGAGATGTTGTGCCACACGGAGAATATGGCACCGGGAACAGTCGCCATGGCAAGCCCCGAAAAGGAAGTTGCAGCAAGGCTCGTGGCAAGGCCTGAATTCTGCATACCAATTTCGATGGAGAGCGCCTTCGTCTTGGGTGTCGAGAATTTCAGCAGCTTTCCGAGACCGAAACCGCAGCCGTAGCCCAGCAGGTTGTGGAGAATCACCACGGCAAACACAATGGCACCCGTAGAGAGAATCTTCGATGAATTGTGCGAGACGACCGCGGCCACAATCATCGCAATGGCAATTACAGAGACAAGGGGCAAGACCTTCACGGCTCGTGCTGTCCATTTACCAAAGAACTTGTTGATGATAAACCCGAGGGCAATCGGCACGATGACAACCTTCACGATGGAAAGGAACATGGCCAGCACATCCACGTTCACGGTGGTGCGGAGCAGCAAATATGTAATCGCCGGAGTTAAAATCGGAGCGAGGAGCGTATTCACGCTGGTCATGCCTACGGAAAGTGCCACGTCTCCTTTCGAAAGATAAGTAATCACGTTGCTGGAAGTCCCGCCCGGGCACGTGCCCACAAGCACAACGCCCGCCATGAGAGCGGCATCCAGCCCGAACGCCTTAGAGAGCAAGAACGCAAGTGCAGGCATTATAATAAACTGCGCCGCACACCCGATAGTGATTTCCTTCGGCCGTGCAAATACAAGCGCAAAGTCGCTTAACTTGAGCGTGAGCCCCATGCCGAACATCACGACCATCAAGAGGTAATTCACCCAACTGAGTTCAATCCAGAGCGTGGATTTCGGCAGGAGCAGCGAGAGCGCCGCGATTGCCAAAATGATAACCGCCATCCATTTGCCCACAAATTCGCTAATTTTTTCTAAGACTTGCATTTTCCCGTTTCCTTACGGATAGAAATTGCTTTTTGCATAAATATAAGAAAAAGACCGCAGTGTTTAATTGCTACGGTCTTAAATGGTTTTGGCCCCTATCGCGTCCTATGGACGCTCCAGGGTGACAAATGCGGGTCTGGATTCTTCGACTTCGGGCTACGCCCTTCGCTCAGGGTGACACGCTTACGCTAGGAGATCCCCACCTTGGTGGCCATGCGCACTAAGCACTAAAGTGCTAAGTGGTCAAAGGTCGCCTACGGCTCACGGGCGTGTTACAAACCTTGGAAACCAGAGGCACCGTGCGGGAAAATTCTTCTTTGGGCGTTCCCGCACATACATGTGCGGTCGGGTTATATTTGACGCCTACGGCGTCCGCAGCATCGCCTCAGCAATGAAAACAAGCTTGCTTGTTTTCGCTGCATTCGGCTCGCATGCTATTTATGGGTTGCCCGGTTCACTCCGTTCCCGCCCAACCTCATAAAACGGCACCACAGTGCCGCCCCAAGGGGTCACGCTTCGCAGGCTCGCTATCCCTAACGCGAATGCAGAATAGTGCTTTTTTGTTCATTTCTCTATTGACTTTCTATTGGAAATTATGTATATTATTAGCGAGCTGGTCGAAAGACCCAGGTTCAACCTAACTAGGCGGGCAAACTGTCCGCCATTTTTGTTTGGAGAATTTGATGAGTTGCCTGAGTATTTTCAAGCATTGAATGACAAGGTCGTATGGCTCGCGAAATGTCTCTGTTCATCCGGCAAAACCTAGCCTTCTTTCAAAATTTTGAGGATGTTGTCCTTTATTATGACAACGGCCAACACGAGTTGAACAGAATTTTGAATTACATCCTTTCAACGGAACTATCCTCTTATACACTCCGAAAAGTGCTTCCCAAGGATTATAAGTTATTCCAAGTTGCCGACTTGATTTGTACCTTACAGCTTCTCAGTCTAAAATGCGAAAGCGGAGAACTTTCCAAATCAGAGCAACTTATATTCCACAGTAAGCGAGACCTAAGAAAGACTTTCTTAGGTCCAATACAAAAGAAACGATTTTAGAATTTTTCATAAGCATCTCTTTGGTCTAGTCCTTCAAACATCTCACTGATGCGTATGAATTTTTGTACTTCCAATCAACATCCAGCAAAAAATCACCAGCATATTGTTGAAAGGTGAACAGGGCGGCCATAGGCGCATATTCACAACTATGGCGACCTCTTTTCACTTTGTCCTGACAAGACATATTTTCATCCGCAAGCCACATAGCAAAATGGTCACCAGCACAGCCTTCACTGCAGCATGTACTTTTCCCTGTATTAAAATCTGTTAGTATTTGTCCAGGAACACATTTATCAAGTTCTCTATCCTTGCCTGTTCCTGAAGAACGAATGCTCAAGCCAAAAGAATTTACATATTCTCCGAAATCGCCTGCCCAAAATTCTGGTTCAATAAACGCGAGCCCATAATTATTCATTACACCCAGAATAAATCGACTTCGCCCTCCATCGTAAGGGAAAAAGAGTCCTTCTATTTCATTTTTAAGATAATCTAAATTTGAATCTTGCCACTTTCCCGCATACCTATAAATCTGAACTTCAACAAAAACCAGCAAATCTTTCAATTCAGTTACCGTTGGAATGTGCCACCCAGTCGGGCAAATTCCTTGATGTTTTTTTGAGATGGGCCTACCCTCTGTTCGTGATTCCATATCATAATTTTCTTTCGCCTCCGGTTGTATCGCCATAGCTGAATTCCAAGTATATAGGCGTCCAAAATCTTCACAACCAGCACAAATATTAGACCCATATTTCGAGGAATTCTTATAATTCAAATTTTCAGCCAACCAAACTTGCTTTCCAATCTTGACTGTTTTATAGTTTTTTCCCTCGTACGTAATCATTCCCGGCTTTCCCTTAAGCAACGCCTCATTCCCCTTGCCGGTTTCCGACTGAGCAAAGCAGCCAATCGAAATAATCAGGACAAAAGTAATTATATTTGACATCTTCATATTTCACCTCCAACGTAGTTGTTAATTCTCTGTTTATCATACTCCTCATCCTTTAAGACTTTCAGTGCGAATTGTTTCTCAAACAGATTCTGATAATTTTTATAGTCATCCTCCTTAACAGAGCACATTTTATTATGAGAAATATGACACCCCTTCATTGTTGTTGAATCTAGGGGACAATCTAGTTCAGTGGCAAATTCGTATTTTTGCGTGAGGAACATGTATTGTTTCAAACAAACATTTATAACCTTCTGTGCCTGTCCATAGGACACCCCGTATTTCTCCGATAAATTTTTTATTCCCTTTCGTATTTTGACGTTGGACAATGTTTTGTCGTCCATTTCTTTTATCAAGGCTAGGCAGGTTTTTACAAGGGCCTTGCGAAATCCTGATTTAGGCTCATTTGAATTTTTAGAAATGGATCTATCCAATTGGGATGCTCTGTTGAACTCAATGATGAAAAGCTGGAGTTCTAGAAGTCTCATTTTCTCTAGTTTGGATTTTAATTTATTTGCCAACATAAACAGAATCTCCTTTTAAAGAGAAGGGCAACTCAGCCAAAAACTTACAAATAAGGTTGCCAATTGGCAACCTAAAAATTACCAAACAATCAAATTTTTTCCCTATTTGTGATTAAAACGAAGAATGAAGAAGCCAAACGGCAACCGCTAGTCGAGGCTAATCTGAAAAAAAAATCAAAGGTTCAATAGAAAGTCAGTTGCCATACGGCAACTCTTCTACATAGTCTATTCGCTAGCTTTGTAAATTATGCTAGACCCCGAAGTGACCATAAAGCACATTCGCGAAAACATCCGCCAAAAGATACTGGATGCGGGCTTTGCAACTATTGAAAAGTTCGCCTACGAAAATGGTCTTACTAAATCAACCATTACCCGTGCTATAAACGGCTCTAGAAACCCTCGGCTCATAACGCTTATTGAAATTGCAAACGGATTGGATATAAATCTTTCCGAATTACTAGACTTACATCAAATAGAGCACAATCAAGGTAAAAAGACTAAAAATTCGAAATTAAGAAAATAAATATTCTCGATTTAACGAAATACCTCAACGTAGCAGTTGAGGTATTTTGCTTTTTAGGGGCGGGTGGGCGGGGGAAGCCTGGGCGTTGCGGGTGTGGCGTCTGAGCACCCGCTAGAAGGGGTGGTGAGCAACAGAGTGCGAACCAGGGGAAGGCTTTCCCCTGTATACTCAAAAAGGACTGCATCGCTGCAGTCCCTTGAATGTTTCGGCACGCTAGAGATTAAATCTCTTCGATGCTTGCGTGGTATTCCTGCAGGCTCTTCACCGCGCCATGTCCGTTCCTTGCGGCGGCGATGCCCTTGACGGTGTTGTAGGCACC
>Ga0129306_1000701_pt1 | contig 47954 bp, 42 predicted proteins | sample P827metagenome_FD_94438 | JGI IMG/M metagenome (GOLD analysis project Ga0129306, IMG submission 94438) | Capybara group fecal microbial communities from Wisconsin, USA - P827 metagenome | ecosystem: Host-associated > Mammals > Digestive system > Large intestine > Fecal | place: USA: Wisconsin... | reverse complement strand
GTGATATGAAATGGATTTGTGACTGTAATTCACGGTTTTTCTTTCTATACATAAAACATGCCCCCATTAATGTTAATTATACCATTAATGGGGGCAGGCTTGTTTATTTGTCTACAGTCTGAAGCGAGGGCGTTGCCCTCGCTTTTTTAATTGTTCTCTGCCAATAATTTTCCGATAACGAAAAAGCTGCCGCTGGCCTTGCAAAACAGCTTTCCATCCTCATTTTTCAGCTCGCATTCGCACATCATGGTGCGGGAGCCGTTGTGTACTACATGGCCCGTGGCAATGAGCTTTTCTCCCAGTGGCACGCCCTTTATAAAATTCATATTAAAGGATAGGGTTACCACCTTTTTATTATGGGAAAGACAGGCGGCACCCATGGCAGTATCCGCCAGACTCATTAAGGCGCCACCGTGGGACATTTCATAGAAATTGGTGTGCTTCCGGTCAATTTTCATTTCCAGGGTAACGGAGCCTTCCTCCACCTTGTCCACCCAAATGTGTAATAGCTCCACATAAGGATTTTCCTTGTAAAAAAGTCGCAGATGCTTGGTGAGTCTGTTTACAATACTGTCTGTCATTTTAATACCTCGCTAAATTTTTCTCATGCCATCTATGTTATAATGATATATTATAAATTAATTATACGCCAATTGGTTGGAAAAGGAAAAAATACATGAAGTACAAGTATTATTTTTTTGATTTTGATTATACCCTGGTAAATTCTGAAAAGGGTATTGTAGGATGTTTTTTGCGGACTTTGGAGGAATTTAATATACCGGCAAAGCCCTGGAATGAAATAAAGCTCACCATTGGTATGCCCATGATGGATGCCATTACCAAGGTTACGGGGCTGACGGATGAGGGGAAGAAGTATCAGTTCCTTTTGGCCTATAAAAAATATGCCGCAGAGCTGATGACTCCCAATACCCATTTTTTTAGTGATACCATATCAACCCTGGAAAAGCTGAAGGCTGCCGGGTGTCATGTGGCTATTATTTCTACCAAAACCCGCCATCGCATAGAAGAAAAATTTCTGCAGGACGGCTATGAGCATCTGATAGATTTTATCATTGGCAGCGAGGACACCACCGCCAGCAAGCCGGATCCTCAGGGCATCAATATGGCCCTTAAGCGCACCGGGGCAGATAAAAAAGATGTACTCTATGTGGGAGACAGCCTTTATGATGCCGGGGCGGCGAAAAATGCCGGAGTGGATTTTGCCGCTGTTCTTACGGGTAACACAAAAGGAGAAGACTTTGCCTCTTATCCTTCAGTGCAGATAATAAATAGTTTAAGTGAGTTGCAGTGATTTTCTATTTTTCCATGAAATGGGAGATAAAAATATGACTTCAAAAATAAACAGACGGTCATTTTTAAAGGTCTTTTTTACAGGCATTGTGTCAGCGATAATGGGGAAATTCAATAAATCCTCTGCTGCAGCGGCAGGCACGGATATTTATATGCCCCGCCAGATTGTAACAAAGGACAGCACCACTTCCAGAACCATTATGTGGCATTCCCGCACACCACATAATTCCTTGCGGGTAAATGTAAGGGACAGTGGAGGAAATGTAATCTCTTATATGGGAAGCGGCGGCCCTTTTCAGGATGATGGGGACAGCTTCTATATAAATAAGGTTTTGGTTAATCGACTTCAGCCCCAAAGTAAGTACACATACCAGATTGTGCAGGACGGGGCCACAACCCCTTGGTATCCACTGGAAACAGCTGGTAGTAATACCATGGAGGCCTTGATTTTCCCTGATTCCCAGTGCTCTGATGGCTACGAAACCTGGAGAAAAGTGGCTTCAGGGGCCTTTAATGCCCACCCTAATATTAATATGTTCATAAATATGGGGGATCTGGTGGATAATGGTGAGGCGGCCTATCAGTGGCGCCAGTGGTTCAACGCCATCAGTGCCTATATGCCTTCCAAAATATTTGTGCCACTTATGGGCAATCACGAGACTTATAATCTTAACTGGAAATGCCGTATTCCCCATGCCTTTTTGAATTTCTTTTCGGTGCCGGACAATGGAAGCAATGCCTTTCAGCGGTATTATTATTCCTTTGATTATGGCCCGGTGCATTTTATTGTGCTGAATACCCAGTTTGAGGAACTGGATCCTATAAAGCCGGGAATGATGGAGGAACAGCTTTTGTGGCTCCGTCAGGATGTGGCGGCTTCAGATAAACCGTGGAAGGTTGTGCTGATGCACAAGGATATTATTAATTATGATAACCTTGATAGCAGTGAGCCTCTGGCGGATATAGATGAAGTGGGAAAGCGGTTTATGCCATATTTTGACGAGCTGGGAATTCATTTGGTGTTTACAGCACACCAGCACACCTACAGACGGCATGATCATATATATAATTTTGAGCCATCTGATCACGGGCCGGTTTATATTGATACCGGAGTTGCGGGGAATTGCCGCTACAGTGTGCCCCGTACACAGCACTTTGACAAGGTTATGCTGCCTCAGCCGGAAACAGACAATTATCTGACCATTAAAGCCACCAGTGAGGACATTTCAGTACAATGTTTTCTCTATGATGGACAGTTGGGGGATTCTTTTGTATTGACTAATAGTAAACAAGTGTAACTACCTTTTAGCAAAAAGTCCTATTTATTTTTTTAAAATCTTGTTTTTATTACTTGACATGGGTATATGAGAGCCGTATAATGTATACACAAGGTCAGGAGAGGTGGCCTCGTCGTTTTACGCAAGGAGATTACGGCGGACGTCACAGACCTAAGCAAAGGCGGATTTAAATACCGCCTTTTTCTTTTTGCAAAAAAATTTGTCAGACAATTAGAAATAATAAAATCATAACTCAATACGAAACAATTACTTCTAACTGTACAGTTTTTTGTAAAGTCAGTATTCTTTTTAGCTCATATTAACGTTCCTTAATAAATAGAAGGATATGTTTAATATATTCCTTATATCATTCGTTTTTTGGAAAATATTTCGACCTAGACTTTACAAAAATAAGGTTTCGTACTATACTCTTTAATATACATTTTGTATAGTTTGGGCAATGAAGCCCGTAGCCCCAGTGTTTGCTGGAGTTGCGGTATTTTTTTGCATCTTTTTTTATGGGAGGATAGGTTATGGATTATGGACTTATAATAAAACAGGTCAATGATTTTGTGTGGGGACCTGTTATGCTGGCCCTTCTTGTGGGCACCGGTATTTTTCTTACGGTGCGCCTGAAGTTTAAGCCTTGGCTTAATTTGCCCTATGCCATAAAGATGATTTTGGCCAAGAAGGATTCTTCGGAGGGTGATGTTACTCCTTTCCAGTCCTTGATGATAGCCCTTTCTGCAACCGTTGGAACCGGTAATATCGTTGGTGTGGCAACTGCCATGGTTTTAGGTGGACCGGGTGCTTTGGTGTGGATGTGGATTTCCGCCGCCTTTGGTCTTTCCACCAAATATGCTGAATCTGTTTTGGCAGTTAAGTATCGTGAAAACAACAATCGTGGTGAAATGGCCGGTGGCCCTATGTATGCCATGAAAAATGGTATTGGTGGTTTTGTAGGCAAGACCATGGCAACCCTGTTTGCGGCATTTGCCGTATGCGCTTCCTTTGGTATTGGCAATATGACCCAGGCCAACTCCATTGCCGCTGCCTTTAATTCCAGCTTCCATGTGGATCCGGCCTTTGTAGGTGCTATTCTGGTTATTCTCACCATGGTGGTACTCTTTAAGGGCGTTCGCTCCATTGGTGCTGTATCCAGTATTGTAGTGCCTGTTATGGCTGCTTTTTATATGATAGTAACCGTAGTGGTTATTGTTGCCAATGCCGCAAATCTTCCAGCTGGTGTTGCTGAAATTTTTACCATGGCATTTGCCCCTGAGGCTATGGCTGGTGGTGTGGGCGGTTCCATTGTGGCTACCATGATGTCAGCCATGCGCTGGGGTGTGGCCCGTGGTGTATTCTCCAATGAGGCTGGTCTTGGTTCTGCTCCAATTGCTGCGGCAGCAGCCCGTACTGACCACCCATCCCGTCAGGGCTATGTAAATATGACTGGCACCTTCTTTGATACTATGATTATCTGCGTGCTCACCGGTTTGGTTATCGCTTCCTCCGGTGCCCTGGGCACCATTGATCCGGAGACTGGCAAGGCTGTATCCGGTGCTCATCTGACTATTTTGGCCTTTTCCACCGTATTTGGTGATCATGCCAGAGTTATAATTTCCTGCTCCTTGGCCCTCTTTGCCTTCTCCACCATTCTCGGTTGGGAGTATTACGGCGAAAAGGCCCTGGAATATCTGTGGGATAACCACGACCTCACTGTAATGTACAGAACTGTTTATGCTTTCGTAACCTATATCGGTGCCACCCAGGCCCTGGATATGGTATGGGATTTCTCCGATACCGCCAACGGTCTGATGGCTATTCCGAACCTTATCTGTCTCCTGTGGCTCAGCAAGGATGTGGCCAGGGAATGCTTCGATTATGAGGAGCGGGTAGCAGTTCGGGAGAAGCGGGGCGAAAAGGTTAATCTTAATCTTGAGTCCACGGACTATGCAAAGAAGAGCTTAATTTAATATCATACTAATTATGTATGTGAGATATCCTGCTGATTGGTCGTTTGACTGATTAGCAGGATTTTTTTGCGAATTATGCGGGTCCTGTCATGGGATAGGGGGAGCCTTATCCCATGACACCCGTTATAATAGAAATATATCTATGTTGATATTAAAATTGATTAATGATATAATCAGCGTAAGAAAAGAGACAGCTGATGGCGTTAGTCAGCTTCCTCGGAGTATTCTTTAGAAACCGACCACGGCGAATGGTCGGTTTTGTCTTTATCTGAAGAATTACTTCAAAAGATTAAACACGGCAACTACAAGTGTTAGAAATGCTATCAGTAAAGATAGCTTCTCGTAAAGACTCATAGGCACCACCTCCCTGGAGGAGGAAACCGACACATCAACTGTCTCTCAGCTCGTATTATAATACAAAATGTATGTTCTATCAAGACAACTTCCAGCTGCTACACATTAGTGTGGCAGTTTTTTATTTAAGTCCCCATATGATTTTGCTCGATATTAGTGTATATGGATTAGTGAGAAAATTTTATCTAAAAAATATTTTTTTGCAGGATAATTTGATTGTATGTAGAAGTAACAGATAATAGGTATCAAGTATTTTATGTAGCGAATTTGGTAATGTTTCCTACCACGGAAAGGAGGGCTGGGCCATGAGAGGGGTGAGAATATTTGGGCTGATAAATAGTGAGCCAGATATCCCTGCTTTTTTTGTGCCTAATACTGTCCTTACGGAGGGGACACCTGTCCACTAAATATAGATACTTATACACAAGTAAATAATGATATAAATAAGCCTTCTCTCAGGGGGCTGGTAAGTCTTTGCGGCTTGCTGGCGGCCTGAGGGGAGGCTTTTTCGCGTTCATTTAAGCAAATTCAACCATGGAAGGAGAAGATAATATGACGAAACAGGAAAAGGAACGGACTATGAAGCTGGCCAGATATATTACCTGTGCCCTGATGCTGGGTAATGGGCTGCTTTTTGCGCCTATGGCAGAGGCGCAAAATTATGAAGTTACCAGTAGTGATACGCCCCCTGGCATGACGAAGGATACTAACTCTGTTAAAGATCTTTATCCGGCTACCGGGGCCGAGAACGACAAGGTAACGGTTAACTACAGCGGCGACGCTTGGACAGGGTTCTATATTTATGGCGGATTTTCTAAAACTAACGGGGTGAATCTTTTGAACCGCACTATAGAGGTTATAAATGGGAAGCTGGCTAATGCCATTGCTGCAGAAAAAAACATCTATGGCGGCAATGTTTCATACAATCACGCGATTATCAGCGGTGGTAACGTGACCAGTGGTGCGTTTGGCGGCAGGACCTCTATCGTGGCGGGAAAAGGTACTGCCAGCTACAACACTGTGACTATTAATGGAGGCACATTCGGAGACACTTTTAAAGTTGTAGGCGGTGAAGGCGATAAAGCCAATAACAACACTGTGACCGTTAACGGAGGAACATTCCTTCCAAGAAACCAAATTACTGGTGGTTTAGGCGGTTATTCAGGCACTTCTGAGGCCAAGGACAACACCGTTAATATCAACACGGCAGTAAAATTGGATGGTTATGACGGTGGTATTTATGGCGGTAGTACCAGTAGTGGTACATCCACAGGCAATACATTGAATCTTGGCGCATGGGGAACAAGTGCCACTGATATTGGTTATTTCCAGAAGATTGTCATAGGCTACACGGATACAGAAAGTGTAAAGCATCTTGTGGATTTCGCGAATGGCAAGACTGTGCTTCACGGTGGCACTATAACCGTTGGTACTGCCAATAAAGGCGTTGAAACACTGGATATAAGGGCAAATGAAGGAATATTTAAAGCCGCCACCGGAGGCACCATGACGCTGCTTTCGTCAAATTCTAATTTAAGCGGTATTAAGCTAATATCGTCACATGACACCACAGGGGAGGGGGAGCTTATCGGTGAGGGAATCCCCATCAAGGAGGATACAACGGACCAGTATAGCACGGCTAATAATGTAACTCTTACCTACAGAGGCCTTCACAAGGTTGTATTGGCAAATTCAAACAAAAATATAAACTACCAGATCCAGTCAAAAGCAAAGGATGTTTCCTTCAGCGCAATTGCATGGAACACTACTACCCCTGCGCGGTCAGGTACAGACTTCCTGTACGACGGAGATACTACTATCAATGCATCTAACCTTTCCTTTACAGGAATCACCGCAGACCCCATGGGAAAGAATATGACCCTTCTCTCTAATGCCACAGGGATAACAGATGCCAATATCACGCCATCGGAGGATATGAATCTTGCGTTTACTGATGCAAAGGGTATTAAGTACACGGGAACTGCATCAGGTGCAGTAGGGGTTGTTACATCAGGAACAACCCAAAATGTAAACTACACCTTCAACAACGGTACTATGAAAACTATCAATCTTAGCGGCTGGGACGGCAATGGTGGCATAACTTTGGATAGTGGCTGGTCTGCGCCAACTGGAGGAGTTTTCGTAGACACAGGGAGCTTCACGGCTAACCCTGCAGGCGGCACTATCATCACGGCAACGACTGGCTTTTTCGGTGAAGTAACTGGTGACAAAGCATATTCTGATAGTGGTACTTTCTCGGGAGATACGGATAAAGGCGTAACTCTTTCGGGTACAAAGTCAGGCGGCGTAAGGGTTAATCCTACTGACACAAGTAAACTTGAATATGTAGCAGAGCAGAGAAACGCCACAGAAAATATTGTGCTTGGAGATGCGACATGGGGCGATGGCCGTGCGGCAGCCTCCAACTACGACTTCTCAGGCATTACAGGGATAGACGCATCGAATCTGAAGTTTACTGCCTATAAGTCTCCTGCCAGTGCAAACACTATAAAGGCAGATGACACCATGACGATTTTGTCGGGTGCGTCGAACTTGGCAGCAGATCTTCCTGTAACATACGCATCAGGCACTTCCCACAGCCAGGGTATCAGCTATAAAGACAGTAATAGTGTGACTCTTTCTGGTACTTTGAAAGGCAATGTGTCAACTGTAGCAAATGAGGTGGACTATAAAGTCACAAGTAAAACTCTTGAGAATATCAGCCTCAACGGCTGGAACGGCACAGGCGGGCTGGCTATAGATGCAAGCTGGACACCGCCTACAGGTGGCCAAATAGCTGTAGATACTGGTACGTTTACCCCACCATCAGTGGCTCCGGGGACTCCAGTAGATATATTTACCGCCCCGACAGGCACCACCTTCGGCACCGTAACTGGAACCAGGACCTATAAGGACAATGAACCATTTAAAGACCCGGCCAAGGGTGGTGTGACGCTGGAAGGTACAACAAGTGGCGGCGTGCAAACAACCGAAAATGCCACCAAGCTGACCTATACGGGAATCGGAAACACAGTATCCAAAATAACTTTGGGTAAGATTACCAGCCCGACGGCTACGTTCGGCAGTGAGTACTCCTTTACTGGAGCAAGTGTGGACGACAGCGGACTTTCCTTTGAGAACCCTGAAAATATTGGCGATGGTGATAATGTCACCCTGTTTACCGCAAACAGCAGCCTGACACTTTCTGGTTCAACCGATAAGACTGTTTCTTATTCTACAACTCCAGTAACAGGTGTTACTCTTAATGGCCAAATAACGGGCAGCTATTCCAACACCAACGGCGCCATGACCTACAATGCTACGGCCAACAACGCTCAAAAGCTGACCTTTGGCAATGTGGAGTGGAAGGATACAGGTGCCCTTATTGATCACAGCACAACTCTGACCAAGGTTAACTTTGCTGGGGCCAGTGTGGATACTTCCAACATTAACTTTACCAATATCAAGGAGCTGGAAGCCAAAAAACAGATGACCCTTGTGTCCAATTTTGACGGTACTCCTGGTACTATAACCGGTTCAAAATACAAGGTAGGCTCCACCCTTCAGGGTGAGGGCAAGGCTTCCATGGATGGAGATAATTTGATTTTCACCGCAGATACTACGGCGGAAAAGATGCAGGTGCAGGAGCAGACCCATAACACACTTATGGGGGCTTCGGCCAGCATGACTTCCCTGGCCCAGGGTAATGAATTTATTAACAGAACCATGGATGATATGTTCCTCAGTGCCAATGTAGGTAGGGACGGCATTGCTTCCTTTGCCCATATCGGTGGTGGTTCTCTGCGGCAGGAAACGGGCAGTCATGTTAATACCCGTACATGGAACGCTATTGTGGCTTTAGGTCATCAGAACAAAAAGCCTCGGAATACCTTTGAATATGGAGCATTTGTGGAGTATGGTACTGGTAATTACACCACCTATAACGGAGATGAACGGGGGGACGGCTCCAGCCGTTATGTAGGCGGTGGCTTGATGGCAAAATGGACAGCTCCAAGTGGCCTCTATGTGGAAGGAAGCCTGAGGGGCGGTTCTATCAATGATGACGGTCATAATCTGCTGCGGGATGTAAACGGTGTTCCATACAGCTACAATGTAGATACACCTTACTATGGTTTTCATCTTGGGGTGGGTAAGAAGATTCCTATGAAAGGCGGCAATACACTTGATCTATTTGCCAAATACTTCTATAACCACCGTAACAGTACATCCTTTGATGCTGGTGGACATTATGAGCTGGATGCTATTACCAGCCAGATTATCCGCGTAGGAGCCCGATATACTGTTAAGCGGGATAAATGGAATTACTACGGCGGACTGGCCTATGAGCATGAGCTGGACGGAAAAGGAGGCGGCTGGGCTGACGGCATGGCTATCCGTGGTGTAGATACCAGTGGTGGCAGCTTCCGGGCAGAACTGGGTGCTACCGTAACACCAAATGAGGATATACCGCTTACTTTGGACTTTAATCTCGTTGGCTTTGCTGGTAAGAAGCAGGGAATCTTTGGCGGTATGGGATTAAAGTTTAATTTCTAGATAAATGGAGTTTAGTTATGAATCTGAAGGCCGATGCCTTTTGCAGTTTTTTAAAGAAAAATAATATTAAAGATTTTCAGGTGAAGGAACTGTCTGATGATGAGCAGAATACAGCAGTTTTTTGTACCAATATAGTGGTTGAAAATCAGCGGCTTCCCTCATGGGTGTTGTTGAATGAGTCCCCCTTTATCACAATAAGGGTCATGATTTTACAAAATGCTCTTACTATGGATAATGAACTGAAGTCTATGTATTTTGTTAATGGGCAGAACCGTGATTTTAGGCCCTTCAAGATGTATTTTGACGGTGACGGTGCTTTGATCATGGAACTTTGCTGGGCGGTCAATGAACAGCCCCAGGAGGATTTTTCCACCCTGGGCAATGAAATCTACAGAGGCCTTGATATGGTTATAATGTTCCTGAACCAGCATTATAAAAACTGGATGAAAGAAATGCAGATGCAGTAGATGACCCTTTAAGTATTCCTTTTAAAACAAAATCAAAGAAGGCTGCCCACTGAATTCAGTGGGCAGCCTTTTATCGTGGAATATGTAGTTTAGGAATATGTAGTTTAGGAATATGTAGTTTAGATGGCTTCAAGTGCCTGTTTCAAATCATTAATAAGGTCAACCTTGTCCTCAAGGCCGCAGGACATACGTACAAGCCCGGCTGGGATGCCGGCCTCTATAAGCTGCTCTTCGGTGAGCTGTCTGTGGGTGGAAGTGGCAGGATTCAGACAACAGGTTCTGGCATCTGCCACATGGGTTTCAATGGCGGCCAGCTTCAAATTCTTCATGAAGGCCTCTGCTGCCTTGCGGCCACCCTTTAATTCAAAGGAAACCACGCCGCAGCCACCCTTTGGCAGATACTTCTGGGCAAGGCTGTTATACTTGTTGCTCTTAAGTCCAGGATAATTTACGGAAACAACCTGTGGCTGGCTCTCCAGGAATTCCGCTACAGCCTGGCCATTTTCTACGTGGCGGGCCATACGCACATGGAGGGATTCCAGTCCAAGATTCAGCATAAAAGCGCTCTGTGGTGACTGAACACAGCCCAAATCACGCATAAGCTGAACGGTGGCCTTGGTGATAAAGGCTCCCGCATTGCCAAACTTTTCTGCATAAACAAGACCGTGATAGGAATCGTCAGGAGCAGTGAGGCCTGGGAACTTGTCCTTGTGGGCCATCCAGTCGAATTTACCGGAATCGATAATGGCACCGCCTACAGCTGCGCCGTGGCCATCCATGTACTTAGTAGTGGAATGGGTAACAATATCTGCACCCCACTCTATTGGACGGCAGTTTACAGGGGTAGGGAAGGTGTTGTCCACCACAAGTGGTACCCCGTGCTTATGGGCTACTCTGGCGAATTTCTCAATATCGAGAACAGTAAGGGCCGGGTTGGCAATGGTTTCGCCAAACATGGCCCTGGTATTTTCCTTAAAGGCGGCGGACAGCTCCTCCTCGGAGGCATCAGGGGAAACGAAGGTGGCTTCGATGCCCATTTTTGCCATGGTTACTGCAATAAGGTTAAAGGTACCGCCGTAAATGGAGGAGGATGCCACAATATGGTCTCCTGCCTCACAGATATTAAAGAGGGCGAAGAAATTGGCAGCTTGTCCGGAGGATGTAAGCATGGCTGCACTGCCTCCCTCCAAATTGCAAATCTTGGCTGCAACGGTATCGCAGGTAGGATTCTGCAGGCGGGAATAGAAGTAGCCGGTGGCCTCCAAGTCGAAGAGCTTGCCCATATCCTCGCTGGTGTCGTATTTAAAGGTGGTGGACTGAATTATCGGTATCTGCCGTGGTTCTCCGTTGCCGGGAGTATAGCCGGCCTGGACACATCTGGTGTTGATGGAATAATCCTTACTCATATACAAAACCCCTTTTTATGAAATGAAACAAAGAGCACTGGCCGAAGCCAATGCTCTTTATAAGTTTAGCTTTGATTACTGAACATTCAGTGTAAGAGGAACGAACATGTTGGAAAGCTGTGCTCTCTGAATAACTTCCTCAGTAATAGGATCGCCTTCGTTTACGATAACCACACCAGTTGGGGAAGTAAGAGTACGGCGTGCGGTCTTACCAAGGATAAACTTGCGCTGTCTGTCGATGGTAGTGTTGTTGGCGGCCTGATGCATGGAATCATGAGCTGCAACTGGCTCTTCTTCCTTTACTTCCTCTGCTTCTGGCTCTTCCTCTGGCTGAGCCTCCTCAACAGGAGCTTCTTCAGCTGGTTCTTCAACTACTGGCTCCTCAACAGTTTCTTCAACTGCAGGCTCTTCCTCTGGCTGAGCTTCCTCAACAGGAGCTTCTTCAGCTGGTTCCTCAGCTACTGGCTCCTCAACTGCTGGTTCTTCAACTACAGGAGCTTCCTCAGCAGCTGGTGCAGGAGCTGCACTTAATTCATCAGTTTTTTTTTCCGAATCGATGATGGTTACCTGCTTACCGAAGATGGAAATCTGATCAGAAGTGATTTCAGACAGGCTGCCATCAGCTGCTTCGATTTCAACCTTTTCGATTTTGCCACCGTCGCCTACATAAATTTCAACTACATTACCCTGGATAGTACCGGTCTTGGTGATGGCCTTGGTGCCGATAACCTTTACGTTCTCGTCCATCATGGTCTCATAATCGCCGGCATTCTCAAGGGTGAGAATGGTCTCGCTGTTTACAACGGTTACAGCATCAGAACCGATAGCTACTACAGAAGAATATGGGAGAAGCTTTACGCCTCTGTACCAATCTTCGTCCTCAATGATAATGGCTGCGATGGCACCATTCTTGGCATCAACCAGCAAGCCCTTGCTCATGCCCAGCTCACGGCCTTCAGTAATACTGATGACTGGTAAACCGATAATTTCAACACTCTTTTTCATTGGAAAAATCCTCCCTAATATTTATCAAATTGAGCGAGCCTTTCTCTCATTGTAGATAGACTCGATTTTTGACATGTAGTCCTTTGGAATATCAAAGAATGGGGTATCAGGTTGATTTTCGGCTGCCAATACTTCTTTGGTGGCCTCCAGATAAATCATACTGTCCTCAAACTCCGCCAGCATGTCGGGACTGTCTGCAACTGCTGGTATTTCAAGTGCATCATAGAAGCACTGAATTGCTTCGTCATAACGTCCGTGATCCTTGTGAATATTGATAATTTCCAGTACAAGGAATGGTGCATAGGCATCTTCACGATACTGTTCCAACGCGTATTGGTAAGCCTTCAAAGCACTGGCCCAATCTGAGTTGCCCTTTAATTCAAAGGCATAATCCAGAACATCGTCCAAAGTATTGGTGTCAGTGAGCTTATCCTCAACTGTAGGCTCTGGAACTGGTTCTGGTTCAGGCTCTGGCTCTGGAATTTCTTCCTCAGCTTCTGGTTCTGGAATTTCTTCCTCAGCTTCTGGTTCTGGAATTTCTTCCTCAGCTTCTGGTTCAGAAATTTCTTCAGTTTCAGCTTCTGGAGCTTCTTCCTCAGTCTCAGTTTCTGGCTCCTTAGGAGCTTCTTCTTCAACCTCTGGCTCAGCCTCAACTACAGGCTCTGGAATTTCTTCCTCAACTTCTGGTTCAGGCTCAATAACAGGCTCTGGTTCTGGAATCTCTTCCTCAACCTTTGGTTCAGGCTCAATAACAGGCTCTGGTTCCGGAATCTCTTCCTCAACCTTTGGTTCATCCACAATTACAGGTGTTGGCGTTGGCTCCGGTTCTGGGATAGGCTCTGGAATCGGCTCACTGTCCTTGGCAGTTAAAGCCTCAACCTCTTCACTGGAAAGAATGGCTGCATTAACCACTGGAACCAGTTCTTCCTTAATCTCCACAGCCTCCTGCTCCAGCTGTATGCTTTCTTCCTTGGCCGCTTCAAGCTGCTTTCGCTTTTTGCGGATAAAGAAGTGATTTACACTGGTAACAACTACAGCCGCAACAAGAATCATTGCTCCAAGAACGGTGAAACGGTATTCCGTAAGAAATGGTGCCACTGGAATTGACAGAAAATTTATCAGCAGTGCGCAAACACCGCAAGCCACCAAGGCCGGAAGGCTCAAGGCCCAGTCCAGGGCACGGGCTACCTTATACACGACCAAAATGGCCACAGTCATAATGATAGCCGTCATAATAAAGAACATCAAATAAAATCACCACTATAGAATTGTAAGTATAATTTGCGGTTATAACTTGTAGATATTATTCCCCACAATAAAAATATATTCGACAAACTACAGCAAAATCCTTTAAAATAAGCAGGGAAACAATAAAAACTGCATTTCCTTGCAGGGGATTTTCCCATTATGTCGAATATACAGTTTTGTGTTACAAGTATAATTCTATCATAACAATTTAAATAAGCATAGTAGGAAAGAGGTATTTTTATGCAGGAATTAAATTTGAAGGTATTAAACAAGCCAGGATTACACGCACGCCCAGCCAAGGAATTGGTTAAGTTCAACAAGGGCATTGAGTCTGATGTGGTAATTAAATTCAATGGCAAAAGCGCCAACATCAAGAGCATGATGGCTGTTATGGGCTTAGGCGCAAAGCAGGACGCTGAGGTTACCGTTACTATTGAAGGTCCAGATGAGGCTGATGTAGCAAAGGCTGTAACTGAAATGTTCGCCAACGGTTTTGGCTTCCCTGATGAACTGTAATTAAATGCCAATCCGTGGAGGGGGGAGGATTTGTTTATGTCAGAGAAAATCCAGGGTAATATTGCCATACCGGGAATTGCAATCGGAAAAATCATGAAGGTGGGCCAGTCCCTTGATGGATATATGGCAGCCTATACTCCGGGCAGTGCAGAGGAGGAACTCTCCAAGCTGGAGGAGGCCATTGATACAATATCTGCAGCCATTGATGAAAGCGTTGAGGCCATGAGGGCAGCAGGACAGGATGAGCAGGCTGAAATTATGGAGGCCCATTCCTTTTTGCTGATGGATCCAATGCTTACTGATGGTATGAATGATAAGACCCGTGAAATGGGCCATGCTCCAAAAGCGGTTTTGGAGGCTGCCCAGGAGTGCGCTGAAATGCTGGCGGGTATGGATGACGAATACATGCGGGAGCGTTCTGCTGATGTAAAGGATATCGGTCGTCGTATTGCCCGTCATCTGTTGGGGGTTAAGGAACCGGAAATCGGCGAGGAACCAGTGGTGCTCTGCGGCTTTGAAGTGGAGCCATCTGCCATTGCCAATATCCCCGACGATAAAATTGCCGGCGTTATTATGGGCCAGGGCAGTACCACCTGTCATGCCGTTATTATCGCCAAATCCAGGGCCATTACCACTGTTGTAGGTCTGGAGAACCGTGTAGAGGATATTCCCGAGGGGGCCAAGGTGCTGCTGGATGGCAACGAAGGCCTTGTGCTGGTAAATCCGTCTGAGGATGAGCTGGCAGCCTACGAGGCCAAGATTAAGGCCCAGCAGGAGGAGCAGAAGCGTCTTGACGCTTTGAAGGATCTGCCTGCTGAAACCACTGATGGGGTGAAGGTACAGCTGGCGGCCAATATTGGACTTCCAGAGGATGCCGAGGCTGCGGCCAAATATGGCAATCAGGGTGTGGGCCTCTTTAGAAGTGAGTTCCTGTTCATGGGCCGTGAGAATATCCCGGATGAGGATTTACAATTTGAGGCTTATAAGCGGGCCATTGTGGCCTGCAACGGGGAGACCTGTGTTATCCGCACCATGGATATTGGCGGTGACAAGCCTCTGGCATATTTAAATATTCCCCACGAGGATAATCCATTCCTTGGATATCGGGCTATCCGCATAAGTCTGGAGCGTCCTGATCTATTCATGCCACAGCTGAAGGGAATCCTGAGAGCCGGTGTATACGGCAAGGCTGCTATTATGGCACCTATGGTTATCAGCGTGGATGAAATAAAGGGTATCCGTGCTGCCATGGAAAAGGCCATGGCGGAATTGGAAGCCGAGGGTAAGGAATACTCCAAGGATGTGGAACTTGGTATAATGGTGGAAACTCCGGCGGCAGCAGTAATGACTCCGGTATTGGCAAAATATGTTGATTTCTTCAGCATTGGTACCAATGATCTGGTGCAGTACACTTTGGCGGTGGACCGTGTAAATCCGCAGATCAGCAAGCTCTATGACCACTTCAATCCTGCAGTTTTGCAGCTGATTTATCGCACCATTAAATCCGGTGTGGAAAATGGCAAGTGGGTAGGCATGTGCGGCGAAATGGCCAGCGACCCTTATGCAGCCGTCATCCTTATGGCTATGGGCATTACGGAGCTCAGTATGAGTGCTCCATCCATTCCAAAGGTCAAGGAGAAGATCCGCTCCCTATCCATGGATGAGGCCAAGGCCCATCTGGAAAAAGTTATGGCCATGGAAACCGGTGCAGAAATCCGTGAGTATCTCCATAGCAAAATTTAAAAATCAGGGACTGCAATTGGCGGTCCCTTTTTTATTTTCATTTCGTTGTGGTATACTTTTTGTTAGGTGATAATTGTGAGAATTTTTACGAATGACTGGGAGCAGTATCTGCTCCCTGAAATGGAAAAGCCCTATTATAAAGAGCTTCGCCAATTTCTTATAAATGAATACCGCACCCGTCAGATTTTTCCGGATATGTATTCCATATTCAATGCTTTGCACTATACGAGTCTGGCGGATACCAAGGTGGTTATCTTTGGCCAGGACCCATATCATGAGCCGGGGCAGGCCCATGGTTTGAGTTTTTCTGTATTGCCCAATGTGCCACCGCCACCATCCTTACAGAATATTTTTAAGGAGCTGGAAACAGATCTGGGGTGCACAGTGCCTGATAACGGCTGTCTGGAGCCCTGGGCAAGGCAAGGAGTGCTGCTTTTGAACACCGTTCTCACGGTGCAGGCCCATAATGCCAATTCCCATCAGGGCAAGGGATGGGAAACTTTTACCGATAGGATAATTTCCATTCTTAACGAGCGGGAAAAGCCAATGGTATTTATTTTGTGGGGGGCACCGGCCAGAAGGAAAAAGGCCATGATTACAAACAAGGCTCATCTCATAATTGAGTCGCCCCATCCAAGTCCTCTATCCGCTTATCGGGGATTTTTTGGAAGCAGGCCATTTTCCAGAGCCAACGAATTCCTGAAGTCAACAGGCCAGGAGCCTATCAATTGGCAACTTCCAAATTTAAAATAAAATATTTGTTGACAAGCTGCCACCTTTTAGATATAATTCTCGTTGTCTGAAAGACTAATAGGGGTATCGCCAAGTTGGTAAGGCACTGGATTCTGAATCCAGCATTCGTAGGTTCGAGTCCTGCTACCCTGCCATTGAGATTTATGCACCGCTTAGGCGGTGCTTTTTGTTTGTAAAAAATAAAATATTTCTTGCATCGAATCTTTCAGAGTGATATAATTTTCAAGTCACAAGGACAAAGATAGTTTCAAATTTTCGTTTGATAACTTTCTCTGCTCCTTATGTAATAAGGAGCCAAAGACCAAAGAGGGAGGTGATTTCGTGAGAAAGTACGAAGTCATATTCATTGTTAAACCAATGGAAGAAGAGGCAACTAACGCTGTAGTTGAGAAGTTCACTAAGCTGTTTGCTGCTAATGGCGGTACTGTTGATTCCGAGGATCGTTGGGGCAAGAAGCGTCTTGCTTATGAGATCAAGGATTGTACCGAGGGCTACTATGTTCTGCTTAACGTAACTGCAGAGCCTGCTTGCGTAGCTGAAGTTGACCGTGTTATGAAGATTACTGATGATCTTCTCAAGCACATGGTTGTACGTGTAGAAGAGTAATAGTTTCGGGAGGTAAACCATGAACAAGGTTATACTGGCAGGCAGATTAGCTCGTGATCCAGAAATGCGTTATACCACTTCTGGTAAGGCAGTTGCATCATTTTCTTTGGCAGTAAATCGCCGTTTTGGCCGTAATGCCGGAGATCAGCAGCAGACTGCGGATTTTATTCCGATTATCGCTTGGGAAAAATTAGCTGAAATTTGTGGTAATAACCTCATAAAAGGAAGTCAGGTATTGGTTGAAGGCCGTATGCAGGTGAGATCCTACGACGCCCAGGACGGATCCAAGAGATACGTTACTGAGGTAGTTGCAAACGAGATCGAGTTTATGGGATCAAAGCAGCAGCGTGACCCTAACGGCGGTGGATTTGCTCCATCCCCTGCTGCAGCACCAGCTGAAGCAGCTCCTATGGGCGGTTTCGGTGGCAGCCCAGTACCAGATGACGATATTCCATTTTGATAGGAGGGAATATACTTGATTAAGCGTGATAGAAGCAGAAGACCTCGTAAGAAGGTTTGCAGTTTCTGCGTAGATAAAGTAGAAGTAATCGACTATAAGGACGTTGCTAAGCTCCGTCGTTATATCACCGAGCGTGGTAAGATTTTACCTCGTCGTATTTCTGGCAACTGCGCAAAGCATCAGCGTCAGGTTACCGTAGCTATTAAGCGCGCACGTAACATCGCTTTGTTGCCATTTACTGCTGAGTAATAAAATGATAAGGAGGTGTCACTTCGGTGATGCCTCTTTTTATTTTTGTTTTCTTTTGTGAGAGGTTTTTATGGCAACCACAGAAAGATTAATTAAGGACATAACACGAGAACGGCGTTTTCATTTCCGTTTATTTATAGAAGGAATCATTGTAGGTATTTTTGCAGGCTGTGTCATTGCCCTGTTCAGATACCTTTTGGGGGCCTCGGAAATATTGCGGCCTCTGATTTATAATATGGTGGCGGAGAGCTTTCAGGCCGGCGATTATTCATTGCCCCTGCTTTATCTCACCATCTTTATAATAATTGCCTGGCTCCTCATGAAGATAGTTCAAAATGAGCCCATGTGTACTGGCAGTGGTATTCCCCAGATAAAGGGAATCCTCATGGGGCGCATGAATATGCGGTGGCTGTCAGTGCTGGTTTCAAAGCTCATTGGTGGCGTATTGGCCATCGGAGCAGGCCTGTCCTTGGGACGTGAGGGCCCCAGTGTTCAGCTGGGAGCCTGTGTGGGACAGGGAATAAGCCGCAGACTTATAAGAACCCGTTACGAGGAGCGGATCCTTATGACTGCCGGCTCCGGAGCAGGACTGGCGGCGGCCTTTAATGCACCTCTGGCTGGGGTGATTTTCGGTCTGGAGGAGCTTAACAAGAGCTTTTCCCCGGTGCTTCTTATGGCTTCCATAACGGCGGCAGTTACAGCCACCACTGTTACCCAGGTTATTTTTGGGGCGGGGCCTGTATTCCATATTGGGGATCTGGCCATATTCCCTTTAAATATGTTTGGTGTTATTATTTTATTAGGTGTATTCATTGGCCTTTTGGGGCGCATTTTTAACCCCTCCCTGCTCTTTTCCATGAATACCTATGACCGTTTGGACTTAAAGGGCATAAAGCGTCCCCTGCTGCCTCTTTTGATGGCGGCGGCTCTTGGCTTTGTTTTGCCGGATATTTTGGGGGGCGGCAATAGGCTGGTGGATGCTCTTTCCCATAATTGGTATCCACTATATTTCCTTATAATTTTATTCGTGGGAAAGTTCCTCTTTACCATGGTGTGCTTCGGTTCCGGAGTGCCTGGGGGCATATTTCTTCCTATGCTGGTGCTGGGGGCTGCTGGAGGTGCAGTATTTGGCAGTGTGCTGGCGGGTTTAGGAATTTTGCCGGCAATATATGTGGGGGATATTATAATTTTCGGAATGGCAGCCTATTTTGCCGCGGTGGTAAAATCCCCTATTACCGGTAGTGTTCTCATTATGGAAATGACTGGTTCCTTCCATCACCTTTTGGCCCTTATATGCGTTTCCATGACAGCTTATCTGGTGGCAGACCTTACAGGGGGCAAGCCAGTTTATGAGGAACTGTTAAACAGGGCCATCAGTTTAAGCGCAAAGGCCCATGGAATTGGCTCAAGTTCCTCTGGTCGCCGTATAGCCCTGGAGCTGGTAGTCAGCTCCGGAAGTATTGCGGACAAGGCCCTTATTAAGGATATAAAGTGGCCAGAGCAAACTGTGGTGGTTGATATCAAAAGAGGTCTCCAGCGCATCAATCCAATGGATGATGCCCGCCTTTATGCAGGGGATTTTGTGTATTTATTAACCAATGATACTGATATTTCCCTTTTAAAAGAAATGATAGAAAAGGAATCCACGCCTAAGCGTTAAAAAATAAATTTTTTCAGTTGTAGAATTTTTTGAAATTTCGTGCAAAAGAATAAGAAATATGATAAAGTAAGAACTGGAAAATTGAGACTCATTTATGATTGTCATTCGTAATCATATATAAATATAATTGTAAGGACGTGGGATAGATGTTTTTGGAAGAGCGCCAGGAAAGCATAATGAATTTGCTTAATGCCGAGGGCAAGGTTCGGGTTAAGGAGCTTAGTGCCAAGTTTAATGTAACAGATGACTGCATCCGCAAGGATCTGGGCTCCCTGGAAAAGCAGGGCCGCCTTAAGAGAACCTATGGCGGTGCAGTGGCCATAAGAGAAAATATTCATGCCATTGAGATAAGCAAGCACAAGGGCTCCGATGTGGATGCCAAGCGCCGCATTGCCCAAGCTGCAGTGAAACTCATTCGCGAACACGACATGGTATTTTTGGATATTTCCACCAGCAATCTTGCCATTGCGGAACTCTTGATAAAGGACCAGCGTGAGCTGACCATTGTTACCAATATGATTGATATTCTCATTATTTTGGCCCGCCATCCAAGAATTCGTGTTATTTTTGCCGGTGGCAAGATTAACAAGAGCCGTGACGGCTTCTGGGGTGGCATGACCATGGATTTCATTTCCCATCTGAAGCCTGATATTGCCTTTGTTGGTGCAGTGGGTGTGGATGTAATGGAAAACAGCGTATCCACCTATGATATTGAGGATGGCATTAACAAGTCCCGTATTATCCGCGTAAGCAAGCGGGCCTATGTGGTGGCTGAAGCCAAGAAGCTCAGCACCGATGGCAACTATAACTACGCCACTTTGGACACTCTGTCCGGTCTCATTACTGACTCCCTGCCGGATGAAAAAATCCGCAAGGCGGCTGCTGACTATGGCGTGGACATTATTGTCCCATAAAACTTTAGTTAAGGAAGCAATATGAATAATAGTAATACAAACCAGTTTAAGGACTGGAATAATTATTATAATCTTATAATCAAGGGGCTGAAGGTATTTCTTTTTTATCTCTCAGTCCTTTCTCTTTGCCGTGTGATATTTATCGGCCTTCTCCAGGATTACATGGGGCCTGAGGCTGGCAATACGGATATATGGCTGGCCCTTTTTGGCGGTACCCGTTTAAGCATTCAGACGGCTGGTTTAATGACTCTGGTGGTGGGTTTCCCTTCAGCCTTGGTGGCTCTTTTCAGCAGAAAAGGGGGCAAAATCCTCTTTAAGGTATTAAGTGCCATAACGGCGGCTGTAACAATGATACTGTTTTTTGCCAGCATACCTTATTACCATCAGTTCCATTCCAGATTTCATCAGATGCTGTTTAACACCGCCAATGATGATGTATATGCCCTTTTCGTGTCCCTGGTGCAGGAATTTAATCTGCCCCTAAGGCTGGCTGGGGCTTTGTTGGTGGCCTTTGTGGTGTGGTGGCTCCTTAATAAATTCCTGGAATTTCAGTTTACGGAACGCCTTGGTATAAAGGGAAAGTTGGCATCGTATGGAAAGACTGGTATCTGGACGGAAAAAATAGTGGTAATTGCCATTTTTTATTTGGTGGCCCGCCTTGTATTTTTTGGCGGCAGCCTTAGCTGGGAAAATTCTGTCAGCTGGGAAAATGCCGGCATTACCAAGGATGCTTTTTTAAATGAGGCCATTTTGGACGATTATCAGGCCATTTATCGAGGCTACCGCATGAATGGGCGGCTGCTGTCCTCTGAGGGATTGGATTTTACCCCTCAGCAGATTCAGGAGCTGGCAGCCCATATGGTGGGCAAGAACCCGGACAGCAACAATCTGGAGGATTACATTGTTAGAACTGCCCAGGGGCCCCAGGTGGAAAAGCCAAAGCATATCTTCTTAATAGTTTCTGAAAGCTATGCCAACTGGCCATTGCTGGATAAATACAAGAACCTTCACATAGCCGATGGTATGCGGTCTATTATTAAGGAACAGGACACAGCTTATTGTCCTGCATTTTTGCCTAATGGGGGCAGTACCGTTTCTGCGGTGACTGGTATTGTAACAGGTCTGGCAGATGCCAATCTGTATCTAACCACTATGCCCGAGTCCTTTGCGGCTCCATATCCAACCTCCATTGCTCCTCAGATGAGGTCGCTGGGCTACGATACCACCATGTGGTATGCCGGCCCTGCCACCTGGGAGCGCATAGAGCCATTTGTATTGGCCCAGGGCTTTGATCATTTCAATGGCAGGGGCAGTATGCCTCAGGATTCCACTGGAAGCGTGTGGGGTGTGGATGATGAATACCTTTATCAGGCGGTGCTGGAGGGCATTGACCCTGAAAAGGACAGCTTCAATGTGATTCTTAATGTTTCCAACCATTCTCCATTTAATGTGGATCTGGCCTCAAAGGGATTTGATCCCCAGCAGGTCGTTGCGGGATTGCCGGAGGAAGCCAAGGATGATGCTGAGCTTATTAATCAGCTGGGACATTTCTGGTACGCCGACAGGGAAATGACTAAATTCATTAAAACTGTTAAGGAAAAGTATCCCGACAGTCTTATTTTGATAGTGGGAGATCATGCGGAGCGCTACAACATCGATAAAACACCTAACATTTACGAGCGTTATGGTGTGCCATTTATCATTACGGGAAAAGGGGTAACCCCAAATATTATGATTCCAAAGGCGGCGGGAAGTCAGATTGATATTGCCCCAACTATTTTGGAAATGATTGCCCCTAAGGGCTTTAAATATATGTCCGTAGGCTCCAGCCTTACCCGCCAGAATACCATGGGGGTTAATTATGCCGTGTGGTTCACAAGGGATTATTACGGTGAGGCGGATATTTATCCTCTCCAGCCAATTCCTATTGATGCCAATGGGGGAGCAGAGCCCATGGATGTTTTGGAAATGCAGATTTATTGTGATACAGTCCGCTCTATTTCCTGGTGGCTGCCAAAATATGGCAATATTTTGGATGAAAGTCTGATGGAGGCAAAGAAATGAGTGGCATTTTAGATAAGGGAGCCGGGGATTTGTTGGCAGACTGCACCATATGTCCCCGCCTTTGTCATGCTGACCGTATAACGGGCACAGGCTTTTGCGGAGGCGGCCTTAAGGCCAAGGTAGCTTTGGTGAGCCTTCATCCTTGGGAGGAGCCGGTAATTGCCGGGGAAAAGGGGGCCGGAACGGTGTTCTTTTCCGGCTGTAACCTTCGCTGTATGTTCTGTCAGAACCATGAAATCAGCCATGGTCATAAGGGCATTGAGGTATCTGATGAGCGTTTGGGGGATATTTTTTACGAGCAGCAGCTTCGGGGAGCGGCCACTTTGGATCTGGTTACACCTACCCATTATGTTCCCCAGATAATAAGTGGATTATTTTTCGCTAAAAAGAAGGGTTTTTCACTACCCGTGGTGTATAATTCAAGTGGATATGAAAATATCTCCACCTTGGATTTGCTTGGGGATATGGTGGACGTGTTTTTGCCAGACTTAAAGTATTATTCGGCGGATTTGGCCGGTGAGTATTCCAAGGCACCGGATTACTTTAAGGTGGCTCAAAAGGCCATCAGAAAAATGGTTCAGCTTACAGGAGCCTTTGTTGAAAAGAAGGGTATACTTCAGAAGGGGGTGCTGGTACGGCATATGGTTTTACCTGGAGCCCGCAAGGACAGTATGGCTCTGTTGAAGTGGCTGTGGGAAGAATTTGGGGACAGTATCATGGTGAGCATAATGAATCAGTACACCCCGGCCTATAAGGCCCTCGCCCACCCAAAGCTAAAACGCCATTTAACCACCTTTGAATATGATTCTGTGGTGGATTATGCACTGGATTTGGGATTTACCAGATGCTTTGTCCAGGAGTCCGGGGCGGCCCGGGAGGAATTCATTCCCAAATGGACATGTGAGGGCGTTGAGGCTTCTCATATATAATTTAGTTGTGTAAATTAATTATTAAATGTATAATGGTATTATCCATCTTTTGACGTATTTAGAAAGATTATTTTAATGTGTGTTTTTAAAAAAACTTCACAAGGAGAGGTGCTTATTTATGGCAGATTTAGAGAATATTCGTGTGCAGGATATCTTTGATATGGACTTTCTGCAGAAATTCCAGGATACATTCGCTCGTGCAGTTGGTATGACTGCAGTAACTGTTGATGCAGAAGGTAAGCCAATTACCAGACCTACCGACTGGTCTGATTTTTGCATGAAGTATACCCGTGATTCCAGGGAAGGCTGTCGCCGTTGTGAAGAGTGCGACAAGCGTGGCGGTGAGACTGCAGCCAGAACCGGCCGTCCATCCGTATATGAGTGTCATGCAGGCCTGATGGATTTCGGTGCTCCTATTCTCCTTAACGGAAAGCAGATTGGTTCCATTTTGGGTGGTCAGATTTTAACTGCTCCACCAGATGAGGAAAAGTTCCGCAATTATGCCCGTGAAATCAATGTAGATCCTGAAAAGTATGTTGAGGCCGTTCGCAAGATTCAGATTGTGCCTAAGGCTCGTCTGGAGTATGCTGCTGAGTGCCTGTTCCTCATGGCTACTACCCTTTCTGACATTGGCTACATGCAGTATCGTCTGAAGACCTTGGCAAGCTCCATTAATGACACCGTTCTTCATTGCTCCGCAGCAATGGAGGAGCTGGCAGCTTCTGCCAATGATGTAAATGATAACCAGAAGGGCCTGAATGTAGAAATCCAGAATGTATCTGAGATTTCCGGCAAGATTAACGAGTTCACTTCCCTTATTCGTGATATTGCCAAGCAGACCCGTCTCCTTGGTCTTAACGCTTCCATCGAGGCAGCCCGTGCAGGTACTGCAGGCGCAGGCTTCGCCGTTGTATCCGAGGAAATCGGTAAGCTGGCTGACAGCTCCCGTGAGACTGTAGATAAGATTCAGGAATTCACCGACCGCATTGGTGAGTCCGTTCAGGAAACCGTTGCCAAGGGCGAGGCTACCTCTGATATTGTTGGTCAGCAGTCCGCAGCTATTTCTGATGTGGCTCAGGAGCTCACCTCCCTTTCCGAGACTGCTTCCCAGCTGGTGGAATTGGCACAGAAGGGCAAATAATCTTCGAAAATATAGCATAAAAATATCCCCATCAATGGAGTTAAATCCGTTGATGGGGATTTTTTGATATAAAATAATTTATAAAATTTTATTAGTGCTGTTTAGTTTACGATTTAATTACTTTACAATGTGCTTTCCTGCGGTAAAGGCCTTCTTCCAATATTCATTGGAAAGCTCGTCGATGCGGATGCCCTTGCTGGAGGAAGCGTGAATGAATTTTCCGCCGCCTAAGTAAATACCGCAATGGGTTACACCGCCGGTTTTGTCAGTATGGAAAAATACCAGATCTCCCGCCTCCAGCTTGCTGACAGGAGCATATTTTCCCAGCTTGTACTGCACATCTGCAGTCCGGGGTACGGTAAAGCCATTCTGTTTAAACACATACTGCACATAGCCGGAGCAGTCAAAGCCCTTTGGGGTGGTGCCACCGGACACATATTTAACACCGATGTATTTCTTGGCTGTGGAGATAATGCCATTTACTTTACTCTTTGGCAAAAATGGCTGACTTTCAGGAACATATTTTGGCTTTGTGGCGGCAGCGGGAGTACCGTTACTGCCATTGGTGCCTGTGGATGGTTTTGCATTTGGCTTTGGAGTTTCGGTGTTGACCTTTCCTGGTCTAAGGGTGTTAATGGCCTTCATGGTTTTATCATCCACATTGCCGCTGAGCTTGATTTTATTGTCACGCTGAAAGGCCAGCACCGCCCGTTTGGTGCTGTTGTCGTAAACTCCGGAAACCTTCTTGATGTTGTAGCCCAGATCCTTTAGCTTCTGCTGAACTGCCACCACCTCCGGCCCGGAGGAATTCATGGTAAGGGTTTGGGCCATAGCTATGCCGGAATTAAGGCTAAACACCGTTGCCAGGGCTATGCCTGTAGTCAGTATCTTCCTCTTTAGGGATAACCAGTTTGTTATCATGAAGCAATCACCACTTTTCAATAAATATCTTGCTTAACAACAAATATCTGTGGATAACTCACAATTTATTCAACTAAAAACACAAGTTATCCACATTGTTATCCACTTTTGCGAAAAAATGTGGATAAATTACCAAAAAATACTTGACAATATCTTTATAGAACATCCAGATTAAATTCAGATTAGAAAAATTTTAGAAAAAGTTTTAGAAGACCTTGGCCACATCATAACCCGCGTCATTTAAGGCCTTGGTAAGCTTCTGAATGTGGTCGTGGTTGTTGGTTTCCACAGTAATTTGCAGCTCCACCTTCTTGAAGCTGTCAGTAACCTTGGACTGGTTGTGGTCCAGCTTAATAACATTGGCGTTGTTGTCTGCCAAAATCTTGGCCACATTTACCAGCTGGCCCGGCTTATCCGGCAAAAGAACGGAGAAGCAGAATACGCGGCCACGGGCAATCAGTGCCTTGTCAATAAGAGCAGAAATGGTGGATATATCAATATTACCGCCGCTGACGATGGCTACCACCTTCTTGCCCTTGAATGGCAGCTTGTTCAGGGCAGCAAGGCTGAGAACGCCGGCACCCTCTGCGATGAGCTTGTGCTTTTCAATAAGGGAAAGGAGAGCAGACATGATTTCCATTTCGGAAACGGTAATAATCTGGTCCAGATATTTTTTACAGAAAGCGTAGGTAAGGTCCCCAGGAGTCTTAACAGCACAGCCGTCAGCCACAGTTTCCACAAAGTTGAGGCTGGACACCTGTCCACGGGCAAAGGAGTTTTCCATGCAGGCTGCTCCCTCAGGTTCTACGCCTATAACCTTCACATGAGGATTTACTGCCTTGGTGGCCAAAGCTACACCGCTGGCAAAGCCACCCCCACCGATTGGAACCAGGATAGCATCCACATCCTTCAGCTGGTCAATAATCTCCAGGGCAGTGGTACCCTGTCCCAGAAGAACCTGCTTGTCGTTAAATGGATGAATGTAAACATATCCCTTTTTCTTCTGTAACTCCAGAGATTTTGCGTAGGCGTCATCAAAGCTGTCACCATGAAGCACCACTTCGGCACCCATGGCCTTGGTGGCTTCCACCTTTAAAAGTGGGGTGGTGGCAGGCATACAGATAACTGCATTTACACCCAGCTGTTGGGCAGCGAAGGCTACACCCTGGGCATGGTTACCGGCAGAAGCAGTAATTACGCCAATCTTTTTTTCTTCATCGCTGAGCTGACTGATTTTGTTGTAGGCTCCACGGAGCTTGAAGGAACCGGTATTCTGCAGGTTCTCAGGCTTCAGATAAACATTGTTGCCACAAAGATCAGAGAAAAAAGGGCTTTCAATGAGCTTTGTTTTCTTTGCCACCCCGTCCAGCTGCTTTGCAGCCTTGTAAACATCAGCAATGGTGGTATTTTCCAGTATTTCTTCTATAGTATTTACTTTAACTTCTTCTGCCATGTATGTTTCTCCTTACATATTAAGTGATTTGTTATAAAGTGTAACATTTGCAAAAAATGGTGTCAACGCAGGCGACAAAAAGTTCCAAATATTGGAAATAAAAATTGGAAATAAAAAAACGGGGAGAATTATCTCCCCGCAAAATTGCTATTAAACATCATATAAAACGACTTCGTTTCTTTTTAATGTTTCCTGCACATCAATAACCCGTTGATTGCTGCTTCCCCGGAAGCTGAGGGAAATATCACGCTTCCATTCCTGATAAGGGCCATCCACAAGAACATCAAGCTCCTTAAGCAGTTCCACCTGCTGTGGGGTTCCCTTTAAGAGATGCTCTATGGTATAGCCAGTGTAACACCAGACATCCAGGCCATGCTGATGAATCTTTCGTGCCAAATCAGCCAATGGCACCGGCTGGCAGAAGGGTTCGCCTCCACTGAAGGTTACGCCCTGCAATAGCGGATTATCAAGAATAATCCCCAGTATATCCTCCGTATCTTCCACATGACCTCCGTCAAAATCATGGGTCTGGGGATTGTGGCAGCCAATGCAGTTGTGGGGACACCCCTGGGTGAAGATAGTAAAACGGTATCCTTCACCATCTACAACTGAATCATTGACAGTACCGGCAATCTTAATTGAGGCCATGCTTTACGCGATCATGCTCCTCGGAACGCTTTGCGTTGTTCCAGCGATCAATAGTACCAACCAAATAACCGGTGATGCGACGGATACGCTCAAACTTTGCAGGCTGTAACACATAATCCAGGGCTACGGAGCCATCCTCAGCTGGGGAGATGGTGAGACTGCTAAGATCGTCCTCGTTCTCCTTTTCCAGCATGTCGATGTAGCTGAGGATTTCCTGCTCGCTAACATCATTCAGTCCCTTCACGGTTACATCAATTCCATTTACTACCATTTTTTTACACTTTCCTTTCATCTCTCTAGATTCCTTATATATTTTTACGAACCTTACTTGTCATATTGTGGTCTGCGTACAATCCGGCGCATTTTGTGAGCTGCTTCACTGCGGCCGCACTGTGGGCAAACATCATATATAATTCCGTTGTAGCCGCAAACCGGATCCCGGTCAACAGGATGGTTTACTGAGCCATAGCCAATACCGTTATCGTGCATGCAGCGAATAATGGCTTCAAAGGCCTTGAGATTCTTGGATGGATCACCGTCCATTTCCACATAGGAAATGTGGCCAGCGTTGGTAAGAGCGTGGTATGGACCCTCCAGTTCCAGCTTCTTGGCTGCGGCAATCTTGTGATAAACCGGAACATGGAAGCTGTTGGTGTAATAATCCTTGTCGGTAACACCTGGGATTTCGCCGTATTCCTTACGATCAAGGCGCACAAAACGGCCGCTGAGTCCTTCAGCAGGAGTAGCCAGCAGGGTGAAGTTAAGACCTGTCTGCTGGGATTTCTCGTCCATGCGCTTACGCATGTGTTCCACAATTTCAAGACCCAGCTGCTGAGCCTCCTCAGACTCACCGTGATGCTTGCCAATAAGGGCTATAAGGGTCTCTGCCAGGCCGATAAAGCCCATGGAGAGGGTACCGTGTTTTAATACCTCGGCAACGCTGTCATCTATCTTCAGCTTTTCGCTGTCAATCCATACGCCCTGTCCCATAAGGAAAGGATAATTGCGGACTGTCTTGCCGCACTGGATCTTGAAGCGGTGGAGAAGCTGGCGGAATACCAGTTCAATAATGCTGTCCAGCTCGTTGAAGAAAATCTTCTTGTTGCCCTTGGCCTTGAGAGCCAGACGAGGCAAATTGATACTGGTAAAGCTGAGGTTACCGCGACCGCAGGTTACCTGGCGGTTCTTGTCGTGGACATTGCCCATGACTCTGGTACGACAGCCCATGTAGGCCACCTCGGAGTTGTAATCTCCCTCCTTGTAGAACTGGAGATTAAATGGTGCATCCAGGAAGGAGAAGTTAGGGAACAATCTCTTGGCTGATGTGCGGATGGCCTGCTGGAACAAATCAAAGTTAGGATCATGCTTGTTGTAGTTGACCCCTTCCTTAACCTTGAAGATCTGAACTGGGAAAATTGGGGTCTCACCGTTGCCCAAACCGGCAGTGGTGGCCTTTAAAAGATTTCTGATAACCATGCGGGCCTCAGGAGAAGTATCAGTACCATAGTTAATGGAGCTGAAAGGCACCTGAGCGCCGGCACGGGAATTCATGGTGTTAAGGTTATGGATAAATGCCTCCATAGCCTGATAAGTGGCATCCTCAGTAGCATCCACCGCAGTAGCCACAGCGTAATTATGAGCACGCTCTGTCTGATTTGGTGAAATGGCTTGATAGTTGTGACTCTGCTGATGATATGGCAGGAAGTCCACCAGATGATGGAGATACTCATCCGTATTCCCGAGGCGGATATCCATAGGAATACAACGCTGAATTTCCTTGGCCAGCAGCTTTGCATCGTTAGGATTCATGCTGAGAACTGCAATAAAGAAGGCAGCCAGAGCTCTGAAATACTCCTTGGCAAAGTTTTTGGCCACACCAGGTGCCATGGCATAATCAAAGTTTGGAATAGACTGTCCACCGTGCATTTCATTTTGATTAGCCTGAATGGCAATACAGCCAAGAGCCGCGTAGGAACGAATGCCGTTTGGCTCTCTCAGATAACCGTGGCCTGTGGAAAAACCATCCTTAAATAATTTAAGTAGGTCAATCTGACAACAGGTCTCGGTGAGCATATAAAAGTCCTTGTCATGGATATGGATGTCGCCGTCAATATGGGCAGCGGCAATATCCTTTGGCAGGATGTAATTATCAATGTAATATTTTGACCCCTCGGAACCATATTTAAGCATGGTTCCCATGGCAGTGTCCGCGTCAATATTGGCGTTTTCCCGCTTAATATCGGCATCGGCTGATTTCTTAAAGGTCAGCTCGTTGTAAATATCCATCAGGTTCCCCTGGGCCTCACGAATCTTTGTGTGCTCTGCCCGATAGATAATGTATGCCTTGGCGGTGCTGGCAAAATTGTTGCGGATAAGTACCTTTTCCACAGCATCCTGGATAAATTCCACTGTAGGAATATCCTGGGAGGAGATGGCCTCTGTTACCTCGTTGGTGAGGCTCTCTAGCTCCTTGGCTGTAAAGGTTTCATCAATGGATTCCAGATTAGCCTTTCTGATGGCATCCGTAATCTTTTGCGGCATAAATGGGACAATGTCCCCATTGCGTTTTCGTATATTCTGTATATAACTTGCCATGTAAACTTACCTGTCCCCCCTCTATAATCTACATTCGATTTTACAATATATAGTATCTAGTGTCAAACTGAAACACTACATCTTGTGGTTTGGCTTATCCACAGCCGTATATTAGTATATGTGAGTATGTTGCATAAATATACAGAAAATGAAAGAAGGCCGCTAATAAAAGTCGGCCTTCTTATTGTATATACAACTCATGTATATGAAATTTTGGGGATAAGTTAGTAAGTGAAAAACTTTAATATGTTGAAAGAGTATAAAAAGGTATGGGCATTACATATAGCGGTTGAAGACATAACGTTTAGAAATAATTTATTGTAGTACCTAAATATTAGTGGAAAAAATTATTTGTTTGAGCGAAGCGAGTTATAATTTTTTCCACTATATGAATACAAGAAATTATTTTAGTTATGGATTCATGCTATAGGTAATGCCCATACTATTGCAATCGTTACTCTTTTACCTCGTTCCAGAAGCTTTGCCCCTTGGTAGCATACGGAATGCGCATAATCTTGGAAATGGTGGCGGCAATATCCGCAAAGCTGTGTCTGGTGCCCAGATCAACGCCTTTCTTAACGCCTTCACCGCAAATCAGCATTGGAACATATTCTCTGGTATGATCGGTACCGGCGCCTCTAGGGTCACAGCCATGGTCTGCGGTGATAATCAGCACATCTCCTCGCTTCATCTTAGGCAGGAATTCTCCAAGCTGTTCATCAAAACGGGTAAGGGCCGCGGCATAGCCATCCACATCCCGGCGGTGACCGTATTTCATATCAAAATCCACCAGGTTTACAAAGCAAAGGCCATAATAATCCTTGGCCAGCTCAGCGATAGCTTTTTCCATGCCATCTTCATTGCTGGTAATGGCCATATGGCGGCTGATACCCCGTCCTGCGAAAATATCGTTAATCTTGCCAATGCTTACCACGGAATTTCCTGCCACCTTCAGAAGATCAAGAATGGTATCTCCCGGTGGCTCCATGGAATAATCATGGCGTCTAGGGGTGCGCTCAAAATTAGGGAACTCCCCAATAAATGGACGGGCAATAATGCGGCCCACGGAATTTTCGCCACACATTATTTTCCGTGCTTCCTTGCAATATTCGTAAAGCTGCTCCACAGGAACCACATCTTCATGGGCGGCAATCTGCAGCACGCTGTCTGCGGAAGTGTAGACTATGAGAGCACCGGTTTCCATATGCTCCTTGCCATAATCATGAATCACCTGGGTGCCGGAATATGGCTTGTTGCAGATAACCTTGCGGCCAAAGGCAGTCTCCAGCTTCTCGATGATATCTGCTGGGAAACCATCAGGATATGTAGGGAGAGGAGTATCTGAAACCACTCCCGCAATTTCCCAGTGACCGATGGTGGTATCCTTACCCTTTGATGCCTCCTGCAGTCTAGCAAAGGACGCTTCCGGCTCAGCCACCTTTTCTCCATCTTCCACGCCGTCAATGTTGAAAAGTCCCAGCCTTTTCAAATTTGGAATGTTTAATTTATCCGAAGTCATAACGCTTTTTAGGGTATTTACAGTGTCTGCATCGCCGAACTCATTGGCATCAGGCTCAGCCCCAATGCCGAAGCTGTCCAAAACTATGAGAAATATTCGCTTGAATATCATAATAAAACCTCCATTTTTAAGTAATCTTTATCTTATCTTAATTCTACATTTTTCAGCCGTACCCTGCAATTTTCTCTTTTTACAGGAAAATTTCCGATAATTGGGTTATACTATATGAAGAAAACGACAGTACCCTGTTTGGAGGTAATATATGCTTGATTTAACAGCCTTTGATGTGCATTTGTTCCGGGATTATGTGGAGTCACTTAACCCCCAGGAATTATTACTTTTATTTTTGCCACCGATTATAGGTCTTGTGCTGGCCATATTTGTGGGGTGGTGCTGCAATAGATATGTGAGCAATCAAATAGAGTCCCATCCTATATTACAGAAGCTGACCTGGAAGACAGCCCTGATTCGTGGACTGAAGGGGGCCCCTGTCCTTATAGTGGTTTCACTGTATCTGAGCTTCGTTACCAAAATGATGAGTATGCCGGAACCGGTAGAGCATCTGCTGACCTATATTTTCTTCATTATTTTAATTATTACGGTGATGCAGGTTATAGCCCGCACCGCCACTGCTATTATCAACAATATAATAGTAGCTAGAAATGAAAATATTTCCGAGACTTCATTGCTTACTGATATGGTAAGCTGGAGTATATATTTAATAGGAATTATCATTATATTGGCAGAATGTGGAATATCCATTACACCTTTTATTACTGCCATGGGTGTTGGTGGTATGGCTCTGGCCCTCGGTATGCAGGAAACCCTTGCCAGTGTCTTTGCTGGTTTCACTATGATTTTTGCTCCCCAGATCCGTAATAATGATTTTGTTCGCCTCAGCAACGGCCAGGAGGGACGTATTGTGGATATCGCCTGGCGGTATACCACCATTGAAAACCTTGAGGGCAATACTATCGTGGTGCCCAATAAGCAAATCGCTTCTGCTATACTTACCAATTACAGTGTTCCGGCTCAGGACATCAAGGTTAAGCTCCAGTGCGGCGTGGCCTATGACAGTGATTTGGACAAGGTGGAGCAGGTGGTGCTGGAGGTGGCCCAGCAGATTCAGGACGAGGTAACCAAGGAAATCCTGGCGGCAAAGGGCATGATAGCAGAGGATGCTTCAGTTACCACTGCCAAGCCGGGAATATGCTTCCACACCTTTGGTGATAGTGCCATAGAGTTTAGCGTGACCTTAAATTGCAAGGCCTTTACCCATCAGTACCGCATGAAGCATGAATTTATCAAGGCTTTGACCAAGCGGTTCCGGGAGGAGGGCATCGAAATCCCATTCCCTGTGGTAACTGTACAGCAGGCGAAAGCAGAAGTAGATAATCAGTAATGATTTTATGTGCACGGAAATATAACCAAATATCACTAAAATGAAAAGACAGCAGAGTCACCTCTGCTGTCTTTTTTAGCTCATAAGTCCCCTAACATATGATGCTTGTAAAACCATTACTTTAACTGCTTTCCCCCATAAACCATTGTCTTAGACTTAAGACTTGGCAACATCAGCTGCATCTGAGTGCAGAAGTTGTCAAGGATATTTGTGTTTTGGGGATTAAGGGACAACATATAATCATAACCGGCACTGTAATTGCTGTAGCAGTTCTGCACAATGTTGTCCTTAAGGAAATATTCCAAAAACAGTTTCTCCTCCTGTGTATTTTCAATGCTTACGTACATATGGGCCTTCAATTCAGGATCTATATGTAGCTGCTGTTCTTTGGGAACAACAGAAATTTTCCTTCTCATACTACCCAAACCTCCTAAAAAATATAATTGCTTAGATAAATATTCTTATCTCTATAAACATTATAGCACTATGGTCCCAAAACTCAATAGGCAGGTGGGAAAATAATCAGGGAAATCTATACTTCTTTAGAATATTTAGTATAACGATTAGTATAAAGTTATAAAAAACTAACGAATGATGACATAACTTCTTAAGTAATTATTCTTACTCCAGTAAGGGAGCAAGTTCCAAATCATGTAGTATTGTATTTACATCAGATACGGTAATATGCTTTTCCAGGCCGTACCATATTACCCTGTCCCATGAATCCTTTACATAGAGCTTTTTTTCTTTGGCGTAATATAACAGACGTTGAACTTCCTCATGGGAAAGCTCCATGGCAACGGCAATTGCTAATAATTTTGGACGACCGGGATTTTTGTCCCCTGCAAATATTTTATAACCGTAGGTGCGCTCCAAATTTGCGGCTTTGATTACATCCTTGGATTCCAGCTCGTGGGTTTTCAGTAATTTGTTCAGATATTGACTGACTGTCAGCTCCGGAATTATATTTGAAATACTATTAGCGGATTCCATATCCTTTGAGGCGGATATTTGATTTTCCAATTCCTTGGTATCTATTTCTTTCATAATGGATTCCTTTCCCATTGAGAACTTGTATATTTCGACGGTAATATTATATTATGGGGTAAGAGTATTTAACAAGGTAGGTGTATCACCTTTGCATAAACTCACGATGGATTTTTTACAAGAACAGTATAAAAAAACAAAATTGCTTAGAAGCTCTGATAAAGGTGAGGTATGGCTGGTAACCCAGAAGGACGATACCCCTGCCATTATGCGAATAATCAATCATATTGGAGTTCCTGGCAATCTCCTTCGTGACAATCCACATACTCTGTGGCCGCGTATACTATATTTTGCAGAGGATGAAGCTCAGCAGCGTACTATTATAGTGGAGGAGTATATTGGTGGTCAATCCATGCAGGAATACCTCCAAAAGGGCGGGAATTTGTCGGAAGCTGAGGCACAGAAATTTTTGCTGGATTTTTGCTATGGTTTAAGTGCCCTTCACTTTTTGGGAATAGTACATAGGGATATTAAACCAAGCAACATAATACGCCAATCCAGTGGCGGCTTTAAGCTGATAGATTTTGATGCAGCCAGATTGCGTAATAGTAAAGTTGCGGAGCAGGATACTGTGTTGTTGGGAACCAAGGGATATGCACCACCAGAGCAGTACGGATATAGTCAGACGGACAGGCGAAGCGACATATATTCCTTGGGGGTGACTGTGGATGAGTTGTTGGGGGAGGATTATAATGGCTATTTAAGACCTGTTATAAGAAAATGCCGTGCTTTGGATCCTGCCATGCGGTACCAAGGTGCGGAGGAAATTATTAGGGCCATAAATATTAGAAGAGTATTTAAGATGGCTCTGCCTTTGGTTGTAAGTATCTTTCTGTTATTGATACTGGTGGGAACATGGCTTATATCTGCCCCCAAGGAACCTGATTCAGTTGATAATCCTCTGAGGCGGATAGAGAAGCTAATAGAACTCCCGGCATCACATGAAGCTCCGCAAATACCGGAGGAAAAGCCAACCTCGATAATTGATAATGCTGGTGACAAAGAAGGTAGTACTGCTGGGGAAGAAAACATCGAAGACAGGGTATTTCAAAGTAATGGTATTAACATGGAAGCAGTTGGCCATGGAAATGGACTATCTGGGGGTACCACCGGTGTTTTTTATGTGTCTTCTGATGTATATAGGTGCTGGTCACGGGAAAATCAGGACAGGATAACTGGGGGATATACAGTTTATTTACCAGATGATTGGTATATTGATTTAAATATAGAAAACTATGATTGGAATGGAGTATGGCAGCATCCCGTGTTTGATATTACCTATACCCGTTTTGACTGGGAGGGTAACAGTATTGAAAGTCATGAAGTGCGGGAGTTGCCGGATATCCCACCTGGGGGAATGGCAAATCTCAGAATAAATTTGGGCGGCATGAAAATAGACAATGTTCGCAATTACTATGGCCCCAAGGTACATATACAGCCCCGTTGGTCCACTAATATGGGAAATGGCGTTGGAGCACAGCAAATCGAAGTGGATTTTTTAAAAGACCATGGCTACAAAGCCTGGGAAGATATAAAGTAAATAGATGTTGTGTCCCACCGGGGAACCACGAAAAATAGCTTTCATGCTACTTTTATAGTAGTAGAAAGCTATTTTTTTGCCTGCATTTAGAAAATATTCATATTTATGACAATATATATCATATAAAGCATACTTATTTAATAGGCAAAAAGCCATAAATGTAGAATACTTATAAGGTAAAGAATTATTAAAAATTGAGGTATATAGATGAGTACAGACAAGAAAATGGTCCTCAGACAGATAGGTGCCAAGATTGCCTATTTCAGAACATTGGCAGGTATCAGCCAGAAGGATTTGGCTGACAGGATAAAAACAACCCAATCAACTATTTCCAAGGTGGAAAGCGGCAGCTATAACGACAATCTTAGCATAGTAATGCTGACAGAAATTGCCGACGCTCTGGACATGGACTTAGCCCTGCTGCTGGAGTTTACTGGGTATGAAAAGGCTATGTGGGAGAAGATAGAGGAAGAATGAGGTGAGAATATGGCATTTACGATAATGAATAACTCATCCGCTATGTTAGCCTTGGGAGAGACTAACAAAAACAACACTGCCTTATCAAAATCATTGAAAAAAGTATCAAGCGGCATACGCTTAAATAGTGCAGGGGACGGAGCCGCGGAGTATGCTGTGTCTAAGAAAATGCAGGTGATGATCCGTTCCTTGGGACAGGATATTGATAATGCTGAGAAAGGAATAAACTTAATAAGGATTGCCGAAGGTGGTATGCAGAATATTGTAGATGAATTGCGTGATATGAAGGCCATGGCAATCAATTCAGCTAATGATCATAATTGTGATGCGGATCGGGCAATATTGCAAAGAGAATTTGCTTCGCGTATTGAAAGCATCGATAGTATTGCATCAACCACAAATTATAATGGCAAGATTTTAATGGATGGTAGGTATTGGTATAAGGAATATGATGATATAGACTCAGAAAGTGGAAAGTTTCTGGCAAATTCATTAATGGCAGTGCGTAAAGGCAACAATAATTTGTATTCTGCTTTTGCATTGGGAACAACGCAGCTTACCAAGTCAAAAATACTGTTAGGAAATGCTGCAAAAAACTCGTCACCTATCGTTGAAGGGGAAACTACCAATTTAGTATTTGATGGTTCAGCTGATAAGTATAAAGAAAATGAAATCACAGGATTATTTCCAGCTGCTACGGGACTGAACAAAGGGACTGGATATGGTGGAATAGAAGGTTATTCGCCTGTATATTACAAATATATTACGAAACTTTCAAATGACAAATATAATATTTATTCGATTACTGAGAAGGAATATCCATATACCGATAAGCCAGATTATGTACTGAATAAGCAATACACTTCTATTCCGGCAGTAGGAACGGAAGTAACAACTACTACGACTGTTGGAAATGCGAAAATATATTCTGGAATAGTAAAAAAAGAGCCAGGATCTGGCCGTAGGATAGTTGAAGCAAATAATAGTGGGTTACGTATTGAGGATGGGGATTTACAAAATAAATATACGAGTGTGGAAATTGATTTTAATAATACAAAGATTAACGGTAAAAAAGCTAGTTTTCCTAATGATTTCCATGGTCAAGGTTTTTCCATAACACTAAAAAGTTCAGGTGGTCAAGATTATAGAGCCTTTATAACAAGTATTATATTTGATGCAACTTTAGATATGGGTGAAGGTGTATTGTTGTCAGATAAACCGCAGACTTCAAGTGCTATTGGAGATGAAGAGTCTTTAGCTAAAACATTAAAATCGCTACAAAGAAGTGCATATATTATAGGAATTAAAGGTGCTACCTCGGCAAAGGACATGGGAGAAGCCCTATTATCAGGATTAAAAAAAGCTCAGGAATCATGGGGAACTAGCTACCTCGAAATTAGTGGATACGAATCCGCTGGAGGTTTTGATGATTCGAGAGCTAGTGACATAGCCCGTACATTACCATATCAGGCAGGGATGTCAGTAGTTAAATATGGAAATACTTATGTACTAAAAATGAAAAATCCGTCACCTGTTGGAATGAGTCGTATGGTGATCAATAATGGCGTTTTGGGCGTGAGTGGTACCATAGGTAAATTACAAGATACTACAGACCCAACGGATCCAACGGACCCAACGGATCCAACGGACCCAACGGATCCAACAGACCCTACAGACCCTACAGATCCGCCGGACCCAACTGATCCAACGGACCCTACAGATCCGCCGGACCCAACTGATCCAACGGACCCTATAGATCCGCCGGACCCTACAGATCCGCCGGACCCTACAGATCCGCCGGACCCAACTGATCCAACGGACCCTACAGATCCGCCTGAAGATATTCGTAAGGGCCACTATTTTGAAGGAAATCCATTGATTATTCACTATGGGCCTAAGTCAAGCCAGCATTTGCGGGTGTATATAAACGATATGCGTACTAAGGCCATGGGTCTCCAAAATGTGGCAATAGACCCTAGGGAGAAGGCACTGGAAGCAATGGGAAAGTTGGATGAAGCATTGGACTATGCCTTAAATGAAATTACTCGCATGGGAGCATATCAAACGAAATTGCAATACACCATGGATAATAATACTACCGCTCAAGAAAATGTTACCAATGCTGAAAGTATAATCTGTGATGCAGATATGGCTAAGGAGATGTCTAATTACATCAAGAATAATATTTTGACTCAGGCCTCACAGGCTATGCTTGCTAATGCGAATCAGAATAGTAGTGCAGTTTTGAGTTTGTTGCAGTAGCTTTGACTTAACACATTTGGGGGACTCCTATGGCGATACTCTGAGTATAGTAATGCTGACAGAGTTACCGATGCGTTGGAGATGAGATTGAACGGTTGGTAATGAGGTGGTGTTGCATTAATGTGATTTGGGCTGATGTTATAAAGTAGTTGTAAAAATAATGTCACTTGAAAAATGGAGGGACTAAATTATGGCTAATTTGATGAAAAAAATATTATTGGTTATTATGAGCATATTGTTATTAATGTGTGTGGTAGGTTGTGGTGCAGAAGGCGATGATGAGATAGAGGCTACGCAGGAACATGAATTTACCCTACAAAAAAATGGGGAAAAAATAAAGGTTACTCGCGAAGAAATTTATGAGAAATCTTTTGCAGCTTGTGATTGGGAATTTACCAAAGAGTATGGCAATCAACAATTAGGCCAAGGAATTGTTGTAGTGAAAGGTAAGATGAATGTTTTAGGAAAAGATTTAAATGTAGTTGTCCCATTTCACTATGACAAACGAGATGGCTGGACTGAGAATCCTACAGTTTCTGTTAATAATAACATATCAGAACCATCATATTATTTTGAAAGGTATATAAAAAATAAGGCCGTGGATAATGATGTGACGACACATGAAGTTTTATTGGCGTGGGAATGGAGAGATCAATTTAATGATAAAGATATAAAGTTGACTGATAAACAGATTGAAGCTCTGTATAAAAGAGGTAAGAAAAATGATGAGGTGATAAACAAAGGAAGTGAACTGGCGCCTATCTTAGTTAGTGATAATGTAAGCATAAAGGCAGTTTTAAAAGCATGGGGTAAACTATAATAGCATTTTTAAAATATTGATTATTCCCCCAATTGTATCTTATGTTGGAGGACATATGCTATGATTATTAAATTGTTAATTGGTGGAACATTTATAGTTTGGGTCGCTCTTACTATTATTATTACTATATGGTGGCGAAATAAATTTGTCTATATTTATGGCGGCAATGGTGCTGTGTGGAAGAGTTGGTACGGAACACTTATTGGAGCTTGTTTAGTTTCATTGATTATTGTAAGTATTATAGCGTATCCTCTGACATGGATAGAGAAGAATTGTCCATATTTACCAGATGTTTTGGCAATAGGTGGAATAAGCTATTATCTTGTACGAAGGAAGAGAAATCCTGAGGGCGATAAAGATAAAAATGAACTTGAAGCAACGGATGATGCTGCACAAGAAAACAATAATAGTGACAATTAAATTAATAATATGAAATCCCCGCTAAGGCTGTACACTTGTACAGTCTCTAGCGGGGATTTTAAAAACAAGCTATTTTCATTTAACCAATATTTGAATGCATTCTGGTGGGAGCCGGTGCATTTGGCGGTTGATCTTTAAGTTGTTCATCAATATCTCGTGCAAGTAATGCTTTCTTCAGTTCATCCATACTGTCATAGCCAGGAACAGAATCATCCTTTTCAATCTCCAGAGCTTCTTGCATGGCAGCAGTAATGCCACTATTATTGCTGTTTCTCATTGTGATCATGTCCATTCTTTTGATTAGATTACCTTAATGAAGTGATAGCTCTATGCGTTTACCAAGAGATGCTGCGGCTTTTATCAAAAAATCAAGAGATGGGTTGTAAGAACCGCTTTCAAAACGGCTTATATTTGATTTTTTTGTTCCCATTCGTTCAGCCATTTCCGCTTGGGTTATTTTTTGTTCATGTCTGGCATTTATAATTTGAGCGATTAGATTATATCGAGTTTGCAAACGATCATATTCTTTTTTATATTCTGGATCCGCTTCAAGCAATTTGTCAATTTCAGATGAGCTAATAGTGATCTTACTCATTTTTCATTCTCCTCTCAAAGTCTTGCATATACTTCAATGCCCTGTTTAGCTCGGCGGTAGGAGTTTTTTTAGATTTCTTTTTTATACCATGTAAAAGGATGAATTTATTGTCCCTAAATGTGAAATAGAATATTCGTGTGATATTGGAGGCAAATTTTACTCGTAATTCCCATAGCCCTTTGTACTTATTTCCACTTATTGGCTTAGCATAAGGCTCCCTTAAGTTTGTGCCGCATTTTTCCAATAACCCAATTATGCTTCTGGTCTTAGCTCTTAATTTAGGCTCTAAACTAAGTAGAAATTCTAAGACAGGAATGTCACCATTATCTTTAACATAATATTCGAGTTTCCAATTCATATGATTATCCTTTATATCAATATGTTATCATATAAGATAACAATTTACAATGTAATCGGTTTCGATATAATACAAGCACATAATTAAATTATATAAATAAAATAGCAATTTTTCAATAAATAATTAGGATTATGATATATAATATGGAAATATATTATACTAGATAAATACAAATGGTTTAGCAGACATTAAAAAAGGTCCTATGACATTTTCTGTCATAGGACCTGAATCTCTTTCTGGAGCGGGCGAGGGGAATCGAACCCCCCTCTAAAGCTTGGGAAGCTTCCATTCTACCAATGAACTACGCCCGCACTCAATTCCTTATTATAACGCATTTATTCAGTTTTTTCCATCAAAAATGGAAAAAATTCCAATTAGGCGTTTCAACGAGGCCAAATTATTTATGACTCGTTATAACGCATTTGTTCAGTTTTTTCCATCAAAAATGGAAAAATATTCCAATTAATCATCCAAGAAAGGGCTCTTGGTGCTGTTTCTGGAGCTGCTGAGAGCTGCGCTGAGCCCCGGGATGCTGTTAATCTTGTCTGCCAGTCTTTCCTGATCACGCTTGGCTGCCTCAGTCATTGGCGGTGCAGTAAAGCTCCCTGCAGTTGGGGATACTGGCATACCATTGGCATCCATCTGTGGCTTTGCGGGAGCCTCAGTAGCTGTGGAAGCTGTATTTTCAGTGCTTACGCTTGCAGAGCTATGATGAGAATCTATATCGGAAATAATAACCTCCAGAGTGTCACCGTTCTTAATAGGATCGGTGAAGTTCACCGGCTGGTTGTTTACCAGAATAGTAAAGGTCTTTCTGGAGGAAGCAGCAGGTGGCTGGAAGCCTACAGCCAGCAGGGCATCACTGATAGTAGTGGTTGCCCTGAGGGACTTCATGTAACGTACCTCAGCACCGTCATCAATAATGGTTCCAGTGCTGGCAGGATGTCCATTTACCTCCAGAGAAACGGTGGCAGAAGGAATCTTATGCTCCTGTCCCTCATAGTAGATAACCAGAGTTGCATCCAGCTCGGATACGTTCAGCACATTGCCAAGCTTTGGCTCCTCGGATTCAATATATTCGATATAATCATTTTCATGCACCTCTGTGGAGAGGGTGGCAGGATTATCATTCAGCAAAATTGTAGGGGATACAGTGAACTGGGACTCCTTGCCGTTAAGGGTGTATTTTATCTTACGGCCCATAGGCGGCATATTAAGGGAATTCAGCACCTCACCCAAAAGGCGGGTGTCTTTGCTGGTAATAATATCCCCATCCTTAAGGAGCTGGCCTGGTTCTGCCGGCTGGCCGTTAATGGTGAACTGGGCGTCAATATGGCGTTCCTCACCATTTATGTAAACAGTGTAGGAAGGCGGAATTTCCAGTACATCATTGATAGTTACCTCTGGCTGGGTGCCGTCCTTACCCTGGATAATCTCAATGTGGCTGTCCTCATTAACTACAGTGTCCAAGGTAGCAGGACGTCCGTCAAGATTAAGCTGGGCCATGGTACCCATGGTGCCAGGAATAAATTTATTTTCCCCGTTAACGGTGAGCATAACACCCAGACCTGGGCGGCCGTTCATCTTTTTTAACTGAATACCCGCATTTAAAAGGGCATCGGAAACGGTAAGCTCACGGAAATTAAACAGGCTGTACTCGTCATTATTTACGAATATTTTAAGGAAATGCAGGGAAGTAAGGGCGGCTACCTTCAAAATACCCAGTGGAGTAACTGCATCTGGCAGCTTCAGCTCATCTGGGATCTCCTCGATGCCGTCAATCTTCTCAGGATGGCGCACAGCCACACGGCCAGGAGCCAGTCCCAAAACCTCTCCTACATAATCTGCAAGGTGCGGAGTAAGGGAACCGCCACCTACCATAATAACAGCCTGCGGCTGGTCGCTGCCATTTAACTCCATAATCTGCTTGGCAATAGCCTCTGCCAGATTCTTGATGTTTGGCAGAACGGGATCCAACACATCCTTGGCGGAAAGATCATATTCTGCTCCCAAAATATCCGTAAAATGAACATCCTTGCCATGGGCAGCATCCCGCTTTAACTGCTCAGCCACATTAAAGTCCAAAAGGAATCGCTGGGAAATGGCCTCAGTAACCTCGTCACCGGCCTGTGGTACCATACCATAGGCAATAACAGAGCCATTTTTGGTAATGGCCACGTCTGAGGTGCCTGCTCCTACATCCACCAGCACCAGATTCAAATGGCGCATGGTAGGAGGAATCAGGACATTAATGGCGGCAATTGGCTCCAGAGTCAGTGCCCGCATATCCAGCTTGGTGGCCTGGAGGGCAGAGTGCATGGAGTCAATAACTTGGCGAGGCAGGAAGGTGGCAATAACTGTAGCATTGGCTATACGGCCGCGCTGACCTACCAGAGTCTTTAACTGGGTGCCGTCCAAATCGTATTTTATAGTGCTGTAGCCAACACAGTAATACTTGGTTGGGTCGTCAATAGTCTTTGAGGATGCCAGCTTGGCCTGGGCGGCCTGAACACCGGCAAAATCCAGAGCCCTTTCCTGCTCCGGGGTAATAATGCCGTTTACTTCCATATCTGCATCGGCAGTCATGGTGTAAAGGGCACGGCCCGCAGCTGCAACGGCAGCACTCTTAAGGGCACCGGTTCTCTTTACCAGCGCCTTTTTTACATTGTCTATAATTGCTGCAACCTGTGGCACATCATGGATCTGTCCGTCCAGCATGGCACGGGTCTTATGCTCCTGACGCTCGGTGGCCACAATCTTAAGGCCGTTGGCCTCCTTTTCGGCTACAATACCAATAACGCTTCTGGTACCAATATCCAGAGCAAAGATGCGCTCCTTCCGTTCCTTCCTCGGCTCGGCATTTTTCTTTTTGGCACCTCGTTTTTTGGTGGCTTTGCCACGGGTAGTTTTTCTGGCTTTCTTTGTTACCTCTGCAGCCTCGGTATCATCAGCTTCTGCTGTTTCTTCCACCTGGGAAATGATTTCGATTTCCTCAACTGGTTCCATAGCTTCAACAGGTTCTGCTACTTCTACAGATTGGGTTGCTGAAGCTTTTTTGGAAGTCCTGCCAGCTCTGGTTTTGGTGGTTACCTTGGTTTCTTCAAGCTCTTTTGTGTCTTTGGTAGTCTCTTTAGTGACTGATTTTGCCATTGTATTGTCCTCATTTATTCAAAATTTAATCTCGATAAAAAAGGTTTATCCGAATATTTCGCGAATAACACAGTAGATTCCTTTTTATATTTGCAAAACACAATCTTATTATATATGATTTTTATGAGTGAATAAAGTCACTATGCTTTTTATGGAGGCATTAGTTTTAAAATGGCAGATACGATTGATATCGACAATACAGGTGAAGTGATAACGGGAAGTGACTATAAGCGCATGGTTTTGGGTGCTTATGGGGAATTTCTCAATGAATTTGAAAATATAAATGCTGTAAAAGAATCCTCTGCATTTTTCTACTCCGGCAAGCCAGGCTCCGATGTTTTGCGAACCATGGGGGCGGCGGTGATTCCTTTGACCGAGGCGGTAAATGAGAGTATTGGCGGCTTGGCCAGACGCGTTGCAGACGCGTCTGTTTTGGGTGCCCGTGGAAATGCGGGGGTTATTGTTTCCCAGATCTTAAGGGGTATTGCCAAGGGCCTTATCGGAAAATACACTGCCACCTCTCAGGAGTTCGGCAAGGCTTTCCAATATGGTATTCTCTACGCTCAGAAGGCTGTGCCCGAGGAAAAGAACCGCCCTATAATTGTGGCCTCCAAGGTGGTGGCCAAGGGTGCCCATGATGCGGTGAAATCCGGCAAGCATATCAGTGACATTCTTTTGGCGGCCATTAAGGCCAGCAGCGAAAATAAAGCCAGCCACAAGGACTGCGGTGAGCAGATTCTTCAAGTATTTTTGGAGGGCTGCTTAAAGGGGCTTCAAGGCGATTTGAACCTTCCTCCTATTGATGTGGGAAAGAAAATGTACGAGGTCCGTGGAATTGTGAGCCCTATGCATGACAAGGCCCGTCCGTACTGCGTCAGCTTTTTGGTGGCTAATCCAAAGCTGTCAGTTCCTCTCATCGAAAAGGAGCTGCAGGAGATTGGCAATTTTGTGGTGGTGGAGCGCCGCTTTAAGGCCATATTTATCCATGTTCATTCCGAGCATCCCGGCACTATTTTGGAGCGTGCGGTGGCCTGGGGCCATGTGGGTGAGATTCATATCAATATTATGGCGGAGCCTCATGCCATGGCCATGGTTCAGCAGGCCTGCATTATGCCACAGGCCCTTTTGACTGTGGCTGAAAATGAGGAGTGGGCCCAGAAGCTCCAGGAGGCTGGTGCCATGGTTATTATTGATGGCAGCGATCCTTCGGGACCATCAGTGGAGGAAATCGTCAACGCGGCCCATAGTGATATTGCCAATAAATATATTCTTTTGACGGATTCGGAGCATCTGCGTCTGGTAATGCATCAAGTAAAGCGCATTATGGGTGACCGGGTCAGTGTGGTGGTGGCCAACAACAATGAGGAACAGATTTATGCTGTGCGGGCCTTTTTCCCGGAGCTTTCCGTGGAAGAAAATGTGGCCCAGATGCGGGAGGCCATTCGCCGTATGTCCCAGGATAACAGACATGATAGCAATTAATGACTGTATTTTAGCGCGATAGCGGATTTTAACCAAAGAAAAAACAAGAAAGGAGCTGCTACCGAAGTAACAGCTCCTCGAAAGCGGGGTCCGCATATGCCGTAGTCCAACAGGCTTAACCTGTATGTTAAAGTGGGTATCCTTAGTAACAGGTTCTGCTATTCGTTCGGAGACGATCCAGCATCTGCTGCACAATATCAGATTCCCTTATGAAAAAGAGTCGGTTAGACGATGAATGGATGCTACGGTCAAAGAAGATCATCCCTCTTTAGCTGTATAATACCATAGGTTTAGGGGAATAACAAGACTTGACAAATGGGCTCAAAGGTGGGTAAGATTAAAGAATAGTGTGGTAAAATTATAGTTACTATATATAAAATAGCATACAAAATTGATGCATTTTTATATGTAGAAAAATTACCAAAAGAAGCTGAATTTAGGAAGGAAGATATATAGAAATGAGTAACCAGCAGCTGATGCGTGCCATATTGATTGAACCAGGCAAGGACCCGTCTATTATCAAGCTGCCGGCAGCTCACGGACCCCATGATGAGGCCATTAAGGATACCCTGGAGGGCAACTATGGTGCTGTGGAATTTTTCCAGATTCAGCCGGGGATTTCCCTGTTTATTCTGGTTAATGATTTGGCAGCAGCCCTGGGCATGAAGCCAAATCGACGTTTCCCTGGAGCTGACAGCGACCAGATAATCTGGGGCAAGGCTATTTTCATTGCGGCCTACAATGGTGACGATGAAACCAAGGAAGGCACCTTAGACATGTCCGAGGAAACCTGCCTTATGTTCATTGAGCAGATCAAGCTGAACTTCCCAATGTGCGATGGCACTGAGGAGCCTCGCCCGGAGGATACCCTTTATTATGACGAGGACGAAGAAGGCAATCCTGCACCATATCGCTGGATTGAGATTTCCCAGCCTTCCGGTTTGCCAAAGCCTTTGGAAGCAGGCCGTGTAAAGTTTTACCGCATGCCGGCCCAGGAGGTAATGGAGATAAATAATCGCTACTTCAAAAAGGTGGCGGTATATACCTCCGATTCAAAGTTGAATTAATGCTAGCCAAAATTGACTTTTGTAGTATAATATTAACGTCAATATGAGTAGTTAATTTTGAATATATTTTTTAAGGGAGAAACAAAATGGAAGATAAGATATATAGCGTAGCTGTTAGCTGCCGTGGCGTTAATGGCTGGGTAGAGTACGATACCGAGGCCAAGACCGTGAAGGTATTTTTGGATGATGAAAAGGCCGTGGCTGATGCTGAGAAGTTCCTCAGCGAAAAGCATGTGATTAAAGTGCCTCACGAGTCCCTGCTGGACTTCACCGAGGAGACCTTTGATCCATTGGCAGATGTAAAGAGCTTCCAGACCGTTCTCACCAGACTGTGGGAGAACACCGAGGTTCATGTGGACTGGAGCCGCCCTGTGGAGTATGTAAAGGCCCACCCAACCTTAGATTAAGTTGAATTAGAAAAAGACAGGTAGAGAGTTTTGAGGTCACCTCAGAATTCTTACCTGTCTTTTTTAGTTGGATTATTGTTTAAGGAAGTGGCGAGGTCGATTGACTAGAGCAGTTGAAGCCAGAGCGTAAAGAAATTTTTTCTTGTCTTACCTATGTATTAGTGGAAAAAATTACTTGTTTGAGCGAAGTCCTATAAGGACGAAGCGAGTTGTAATTTTTTTCACTATATGAGGATAAGAAAAAACTTTGGCGATGGATTCGTGCTATAGGCAACGACCTCGCCACTTTTATTAAACCTCTGAATCCATCTTATCCTTTAGAAGCCCCACAGCAGCACTGGCCCCGATACGCTCACAGCCCTCTTCCAAATACTGCTTCATATCCTCCAGGGTGCGGATCCCTCCTGCGGCCTTCATCTTAACATTTGGACCAATATGGGCGGCAAAGAGCTTAATATCCTCATGGGTGGCTCCCCCTGTTCCAAAGCCTGTGGAGGTCTTTATAAAATCTGCCTTGGCATCGGTAACGCACTTGCAAAGGGCCTTCTTTTCTTCGTCTGTCAGATAGCAGGCTTCGATAATAACCTTTAAAATATTATCTCCCACAGCCTTTTTTATATCAGCAATTTCCTCAGTGATTTTGTCAAAATCACCATTTTTGGCATCTGTAATATTGATGACCATATCAACTTCTTTTGCACCATCTTTTACAGCCTGTTCAGCGGCAGTTATTTTTGCTTCTCTGCTGTCATAACCCAGAGGAAAACCAATAACGGTACAAATATTGATTTTATCTCCATATTCCTTGTGGACCGATGCCACATAGCTGGCAGGAATACAAACAGAGGCAGTTTTGCAGTCCATGGCCTCCTGGCACAGCTCCTTGATTTGCTCCCAGGTGGCTGTTGGCTTCAACAAGGTGTGGTCCACATGGGCAAGAATTTCAGAACCCTTCATAATAGAAAATCCTCCTGTATCGTGATATATTTTTATTATAACCCAGTTATTAAAATAATTCTTCTGAATAAAGAAATTAAGGTGACAAACTATAAACAGTCAAGTAAAAAATGAAGATTTTTAATGAATCGTGAAAATTGCACAGCAAACAAGCCATCTGAAGAAGTTGTATTTCAGGTGGCATCGGATGAGAGACAATAT
>Ga0129306_1000699_pt1 | contig 48093 bp, 41 predicted proteins | sample P827metagenome_FD_94438 | JGI IMG/M metagenome (GOLD analysis project Ga0129306, IMG submission 94438) | Capybara group fecal microbial communities from Wisconsin, USA - P827 metagenome | ecosystem: Host-associated > Mammals > Digestive system > Large intestine > Fecal | place: USA: Wisconsin... | reverse complement strand
GCTGATGCCGCCGTGGTAGGCTCCGTCGAAGAGCTTTTTCGGCTTGCCGAACTTGCCGTTAGAGAACTTGACCTGCCAGGTGGACGTGCTCTTGAACGTAGCGTCGTCCTTGTTGTTCCCGGCGTCGCTCACGTAGACGATGACCGTGTCGCCGTTGTCGAGAACGCGCCATCGCGGGATGACAGCGCCGTTGCTGTTGAGCTTTACTTGGATTGTCGAGTCTTCGTCGAGGCCCTGCACGTAGATCGTCGATTTTCCCGAGACTCCCTCCATCCCCGTGCAGAACGCGACCCAGCTTCCGTTCGGTGAGATTTCGGGGTGGTAGGCGTCTATGCCGTCGGTGATTTCCTGAATGGAAATGGGAATGTTCTGGTAGTTTATGTAGGATATGTTCCCGGTGACGTCATTGCGGAATGCCAGCTTGACGTTGTATGAGCCTGTAATGGCCTTGACGGTCTCGTTGCTTGCAAGCGCCGTGATTGCACTTGTTTGGGCTTTTCCGTCGCTTCCCATCCATAACGCATTGGGGATGATTCCTGCAGCGAGTCTGAATCCGACGTATTCGGCCCTTGTTGAAGATGTTACAGTATAGACGTCCCCGCGGCTGTAGGGGTTGAGTTGCTTTGTAGAAAATAAGTAGTAGCCGCCCTTGACAATTCGTTCTCCCTGCTCTCCTCCATCCGGGGCGCCTGCATAGTTGGTGACGGTTGTGTCGCGGAATTTTCCCATCCAGTCGTTCACCCATTCCAGTGCGTTGCCCGCCATGTCGCAGAATCCAGCGGAATCAGCGCCGATGCTGCATACGCGGTGCAGTGCGTAGCCTGAGTTCTCGCTATTCCAACTCTTCTTGACGTTCCAAGCCCGTGTCGCCGCATAGATCCACTCGGCTTCGGTGGGAAGCCTAAACGCGTCAACGTCTAAATGGACTGCCAGACCTTCCAGATGGGTGCAATGCTTTTCGTTATAGATTGCCTTTTTGTAGGTGTATACCGTATCTCGTTTGTCCAGTTTGCTCTTGGCGTTTGCGTACAGGATGGCATCGTAGTAGGTTATGTTGGTGATGGGGAGTGAATCGTTTTCGCAGGAGCCAAAAGTTTTGAGCTTTGCCTTTTTTGCCACGATGGCGTATTCGCCGCAGGTGACTTCGTGGATGCCCATGTAGAAATTGTAATCGAGGTTGACCTTCATGGCTGGTTTTTCGTCTGCCTTGAATTCTTTGTCGTTGGATCCTAAGGTAACGGTGCCGCCAGAAAGTAGAATCATATCTGTGATTCCAGTCGTCTTGGGAATAGAGTTTGTAGTTGAATCTTTGCCTTGAAGGGAATCGGCTGTTTTGGAGATGGAATCAGCGACATCTTGGATAGAGTCTACGATCTCTGAGATGGAATCAAGGGGTGTTTCGGAGATATCGATTAAATCCGGATCGGGATCCTCGGGAGCCTCGCTGTTGCTGCAACAGACGAACCAGGGTAGCATGCAGACGATAAAAAAGAGGATTTTTTTCATGATTCCTTCCTTACCCGGTCCCTTTGGTTAAATATATGAAAAAACCTTCTGAATTTCAGTTATAATTGCGAATTCTAAGGCTTTTCTTGTATTACCTCGACGGTGAGCTTGTTGAATGCGAGTTTTCCGCCTTCGCGAAGTTCCAGCGCTGCGCGGAAGGTGGTTTCGTTCTTCTTGAATGGTTCGAGAACGGGTGTGAACTTGTTTTTGAGTAGGCCCTCGACTTCTTCGTCGCTGAATTTGCGCTGGTAGAACACTTGCGGGATGCCGTAGCCACATTGCGGGTTCATGCAGATGTAGGCCGCCTGGGATGTTTCGGTGCCGTCCTGGTTTACCTTGCCGCTGCGGAAGCGCAACTGGTCGCCGCAAACAGGGCAGGGAAGGTTTCTGTGTTGGAACTCGAATACGGTGCGGCCCTTGTCGGCCCCTTCGCCCCACTTGAGAGTGGCTGCGAATTCGATGCCTTTTTTGCTCTTGAATTTCTGGATGAGCGGAGTGCGACCGTTTTTGAAAAGTTCTTCAATTTCTTTGGCAGTCAGTGTGTGGCCCGCAATGGTCTTGAATAATGTGAAGTTGCAAGGTTCGCCGGATTCTCCGGCCCCGGTGCAGAATATCGCATTCTTGTTCTCTTCAAGCAAGTTGCCGCACAGCGGGCACTTGTAATCCGTCTTTTGCCCGTGGAACTTGCCGTCGCTCTCGAAGGCGAAATTGATATTGAAATCCTTGTCGAGCGTGAGCTTGGCCGAGAATTCGGAGCCCTTCTTGCTCTTGAAACCGGAAAGCGGACCGACGGTTTCGCCGGCGAGAAGCGCCTTGACTTCGGAGTGGGCGAGCATCTTGCCTGCCACGGTGTGCCCGAACTTGAAGCCGCATTCGGCGTTCGGGCACACGTAGCCCCACGGGGCTACTTCGAGCGCGCCACCGCATTTGGGGCAATTCAACTTTTCGGTCACGGTCTCGCGCTCGAACTGGCAGGCATAGCGGGCATGAAGGTCCGCAAAGAGCTGCTTCACATACTCCACGATGCCGTCACGGAACTCCACCGGGGTGAGCGTCCCTTTTTCGACCTGCGAGAGCTTGTACTCCCATTCGCCGGTCATCTCGGGCGATTTCACTTTTTCGTCCATGAGGGCGATGACTTCGCGCCCGCGGGCGGTACTGACCAGGTAATTCTTCTGTGCTTCGATAAAGCCGCGTTTCTTGAGCGTCTCGATGATGCCCGCCTGCGTGGCCGGAGTGCCGAGCCCGCGGTCCTTCATGGCTTCGGCGAGTTCCTCGTTCTCGATTTGCTTGCCGGCAGTCTTCATCGCGGCAAGGAGTGTCGCTTCGGTGTAGTACTTGGGCTTGCTCTTCTTTTTCTTCTGCAGTTCCACGCTGTCGAAGGGGGAAGTGTCGCCCACGCTCCATTCCGGGAAGGTATCGACCAGGTTCGTGATTTCGTCACCGTCGCCCTTGCTCTCGGCGGCCTCGGCTTCGCCGGAATCTCCCTTCTTCTTTTTTGTAGACTTCTTTTTCTCTTCCTTCACAATCGCGCGGAAACCCAAATCTTCATTCCGCTTGAGCTTCAGCCGGAACAAAGTCGGGACTGGATCCTGCTCCTTCGAACCTAACGCGACTAAGGGGCTAAAGCCCCTAGTCTTGTATATCGCGGCTTCGCCACTCAGGATGACGCCCTCTATCGTCTTTCGTCTATCGTCTTTCGTCTCAACAATCACCTCCATCTCGCTCCATACGTACGGCTTCAGCCAAGCCTGTACAAAGCGTTCCTTCGCCAAGTCGTAAATCTTCTGCTCCATTTCGGGCAACCCGTTCGGGGTTTCGCCGGTCGGGATGATGGCGAAGTGGTCGGTCACCTTGCTCGAGTTGATGAAGACGAAGTTCTCGCTTTCGTTGCGCATCACGCCCTTCTGTTCGGGGCTGGCGAGCCTCTGGGCGAGCGCGTAGGCTTCCTGCTTCATGGTGTCGGGCAGGTACTGCGAGTCGGTACGCGGGTAGGTGAGGAGCTTCTTTTCGTAGAGGTTCTGTGCACAGTCCAAGACCTGCTGGGCGCTGAACTTGAAACGCTTGTTGCCTTCTTTCTGCAGTTCCGTGAGGTCGAAGGGCTTCTGCGGGAACTGCTTCTTCTGTTGCGTGTCGATTTTTGCGATGGTCGCCGGTGCGGGCGGCTTGCAGCGCTCCACGACCGCGTTCGCCTCCGCCTCTTTCTCGAAGACGGCGACTTTCAGGCCTTCGGATTGTGCGGACTTGTCATTGCGAGGGGGCGTGTCCCCCGAAGCAATTTCCGGTTTCACTAGTTGCGCCTGATACCCTTTCCACGTCCCCACGACGCTGTAATAGTACAGCTCCTTGAACTGCTCCACCAGGGTATCGCGCTCCACGACCAGGTTCAAGGTCGGTGTTTGCACTCGACCTACCGAAATCATCTTCCCGCGGCCCGCCGTAAGCGTGTAGGCGCGTGTCGCATTGAGGCCCACCATCCAGTCGGCCCGTTGGCGCAGGCGGGCGGCATAGCTCAGGTTCACGCGCTGGGTGGCGTCTTCCAGGTTCTTCCAGGCCTTGTCCAAATCCTTGGCCACGTAGCTGTTCACCCACAGGCGCTTGATCTGCTTCTGCTTGAAGGCGGGCGTGTAGTCGAGCACCAGGTCGAAAATCAGGTTTCCCTCGCGGCCGGCATCCGCGCCGTTCACGAGCACGTCGGCCTTTTCCATCATCTGGCGCACCACGTTCAGCTGTTTTTTGGTGCTCTCGATTTCCATCAGGCGGAACTTTTCGGGCAAAAGCGGCAGGTTCGAGAGCCTCCAGCCCCCTTCGAAACCGGGGTAGGCATCAAGCGGTGCAAGCGTAATCAAGTGGCCCACGCACCAGGTAATGCAGTGGTTCTTGCCGATAAGGCAGCCGTCGCCCTGCGTAAATTTCTCGCCCTCGATGCGCTCGAGCATCGGGCGGTAGTGCTGGTTGGCTACGGAAGGTTTTTCGGCAACGAGGAGTATCACGCTTTAAAGGTAAAAAATAAGGGGAGCGGGTGCTAAAATTATTCTTGCGTAAACAATTGTTTAAACATGTCCGGAGTTTTTTGTAAAAACAAATATTACAATGACTAAGCGTCTTTTTGCGAGAATTTCGATTACATTTGTCAATAGCAGCGTAGGGACCTCGGGTCGAGCGCCGCAAAAGTCCACTGTCACCCCGGCAGTGGATTTTTGTTTATACCCCGCATTTTGGCCGACTCTTGCCAAAGTCCGGGCAGATTGTTAGATTTGGCTATATGAACAAGATTTTGGATCTACGACTTATTAACCTACTAGGATGCGCTTCTGGGGCGCGTGCCGGTTTTTAAGTTGTAGGTTCAAGACGTTTTTAGAGTTTTTAACCAAGGATTTAAACCATAAGGCCCGCTCCAATGAGGATGCGGGCTTCTTTTTATGGTCAAATTGCTATTTTTAGGTCAAAAAAAGAGCTTGCCGCCTTATTGGACGGGCAAGGAGATAAAAAATGAACGAGAATAACGCAAGACAACCCTTCTTTTACGACGTCACGCTGCGTGACGGCAACCAGGCGCTCCCGAAGCCCTGGAACAATGCTCAGAAAAAAGATGTATACCTGCAACTGCTGAAACTCGGCGTGCAGGGCGCCGAAGTCGGTTTCCCGGCTTCGAGCGAGATGGATTTCGAGTCTTGCAAGGAACTGGCGCAGCTCACCGCGAAGATGGCCGAAGAAGGCGACGAGGTGGCAAAGCGCGTCGTGGTTTCCGGTTTGGCCCGCTGCGTGGAAAGCGATATCCAGCGCTGCTGGGAGGCCGTGCAGTTTGCGCCGCACCCGCGTATCCATACCTTCCTCGCCACAAGCCCGCTCTCCATGGAGCATGTGCTGCACCTGACCCCCGAACAGGTCAAGGAAAAGGCCGTCAAGTGCGTGACGCTCGCAAAGTCGCTCGTGGGTAGCAAGGGCGACGTGGAATTCAGCGCCGAGCACTTTGGCGACTGCCTCGAGAACATGGATTTTGTCATTGACGTGCTGAAGGCCGTAGTCGAAGCCGGTGCGACGACCATCAACCTGCCGAACACCGTGGAACGTTACCGCCCCTCGCTGTACGTGAACCAGATCAAGCAGGTGTACGAGGCTTTGCCTAAGAACATCACGATTTCGGTGCACTGCCACAACGACCTGGGCATGGCGACTGCCGCCACCGTCGAAAGCTTCTTCGTGGGTGCGACCCAGCTGGAAGTCGCGCTGAACGGCCTGGGCGAACGCTGCGGCAATACGAATTTTTACGAAGTCGCGGTCGCGCTGCACAACTCCGGCGTAGAGACCGGCCTGCACATGGAACGCATCTACGAAACGGCCATCTTGATTTCACAGTGGTCGGGTATCGGCATTTACTCCCGCGCCCCGCTGATCGGCGCCGAGGCCATTGTGCACCGTAGCGGCATCCACCAGGATGGCGCCTCCAAGACGAAGGACATGAAGAAGGGCGCCTACCGCCCGATCGACTACTCCATCATCGGCCGCCACCAGAACGACGCCCTGAGCTTCACGAGCCAGAGCGGTCGCACCGCCGTGTACGAGATTATCACGAAGTTCGGCTACAAGATGACGCTCGCCGAAGCCGCCGAACTGCAGCCGGTGTTGAAGGCCTGCAGCGAAAAGGAAGGCGAACTCAGTGCCGAGCGCGTGCTGGACGTGTTCCGCGAGCAGCGCGTGAACGTGAACGGACGCCTGGTGTTCAACAACATCGAGGTCATTCCCGACGAGAACCGCTTTATCTTCCACTTCAAGAAGGATGGCGAGGCGCTGGTGAAATCCGTGACGGCAGAAGGCCCCATCGAGGCCGCCCTCATGCTCATGCGCGAAATCGGCATGCCGGTCGAACTCGTGAAGTACCGCCAGCTCGTGGTGCCCGAGAAGGACAAGTTGTGGGCTGGCCGTGGCCTCAGCCGTATCGTGCTGAAGGCGAACGGAACCGAGGTCGAAGGCCGCGGTGTCTCTAGCGATACGCTCAAGGCGAACATGCGCGCCCTCTTCGGCGGCGTAAACTTGTTGTACAAGAAACCCTAAGGTCCCTGAGCCTGCCGAAGGGCCGTGACAATCAATTAAGGAAGCCCGTATGCTCGAACAACTGAAACGCCCCTTCAAAAGGCATTACGACAAATACCGTGCCAAGGCGGACGGTTTTGTCGGGCCTATCAAGGATTCGGCGTCTAAGTTGTTTGCAATGATTCCGAAAATGGAGGCGTTCGCCGGTTCCGAAGATTTGGCCGGTGAAGCCGATGCAGAAGCCGCTGGCGATGTTGGCGCTCAAAAGGGCCTGAAGGCGAAACTCAAGAACTTCAAGCAGTCGCTCAAGGGCCTTTCCGACTTCCAGAAATTAATCCTCCTGACGATTGCCGTTGTGCTCCCCGCGGGAATCATTATCTCCATTGTGCTGGCAGGGCTCATTCGCCGGAAAAAGTAATGCCTGCCGTGGTGGGTTGATTTTGGAGGATGCAAGTGGATATGGAATTAAATTCGAAAAAATTGAAGCAATTTTTTGCCTACGTCTTGGCACTAGCACTCGCTATCATGATTGTCGCATGTGGCGGCGAGGATTCGTCGAATCCAAGTGATTCAAACAATGTAGTTGGGTCGAGCGACAGTGGCCAAGAGGGCGGTAGCAAGGTTGGTTCCGTTTGCGGTTTTAAAAAGTCCGACAATGTGTGGAAGTTTTCTTATTCTACATCGAACATTTCAGAAGAATATTCCTGGATTGATGAATCTACGGTGGAATTCAAGGAGTTCATGAATGCCTACCACATGGACGAGGACGATACGACCTATACGGATGTGGATCGCGATGAGTTCTTTGACCGCATTATGGAGCGCTGCCTCGATATGAACGACTTGCAGGAAGAATCCAGTAGCAGTAAGGATTCTACCGAATCAATCTCTGCTGATGAGGCCGCGGCTTCGAATGGTAGGGAATCTTATGATGATACTGAAGCATCTTGTTCGTCAATGGCGTCAAGCTCGAGTAATGAATCGATTGTTTTGAGTTCTTCAAGTGAAAGCGGCTATTTTACTTTTATTAGCCCAATGTCAAGTAGCGAGTTTCGCTTCAGTTCTAGTTCTATTCCTGTAGCAAAACCTTGCAAGACGGATACCGCAGATAACTGCGAATACGGCTCGCTGATTGATGAACGAGATGGTCAAACCTATAAGACTGTCAAAATTGGTAGTCAATGGTGGATGGCAGAAAACTTGAATTACGCTGATAGTAGTTTGGGAATTGTGGGATTATCACAATGTGTAAGCAACTCGGCAGATAGTTGTAAAAAATATGGCCGTTATTATAGTTGGATGATCGCTGTGGACACTCCTGCGGTTTTTTCGACAAATGCGAAAGATTGCGGTTACAACTTTACTTGTAAATTAAAAATTCCTGCAAGAGGAATCTGCCCTGAAGGTTGGCATATTCCGTCGAGCACAGAATGGCAGCATCTCTTTACGGCAATGGGAAAATCTCAAAATGCAATGCTTGCGAAAGGGTTTGAAGAATTTCCCAATGCAACGGATTCCTATGGTTTTTCGGCTCTCCCTATTGGTGGTTACTTTACCAATAATTTTAGTTTTGTTGGCACAAAAGTTCTTTTTTGGACGTCAACGGAATATTCTATTAGCCGATCTCTGTATTGGATAATTACCAATGAAATTTGTGGTACAACTGATGATTATTCTAAGTATAATTGGTTCTCAGTTCGTTGTATCAAGGACGAGGATTGATGCTCTCTTCCCGCTTGCCTAAAGACCTTTCTCCGTCTCCGTTCTTTGCCGAACTGGAACGTGCGAAGGCCAATGTGCTTGCGGAATGTGCCGGTGCCAATACACTCCCGTTTATCGACATGACGGTGAGTAGCCCGGTGAAGGCTGGCTTGCCGATTGACTTGGATGCGGTTGTGGATGAAGGTCGCGAATCTTTCGGTTGTTGGAATCCGGATGCGGCTGGCTGGAAGTCTGCTCGCGAGGCGGTGGTGGAATATTATCGCGAACGTGGCGGCAATTTTGATGCGGGCCAGATAATCCTTACTGCGAGTACGAGCGAGGCTTATTCCGTCTTGTTCAAGGCGTTCTGCGACCCGGGCGACGTGATTCTGACGCCGATGCCGGGCTATCCGCTGCTCGATACGCTCGCGCAGCTGGAACACCTGGAATGTTTTCCATACTTCCTAAAGCTAAAACGCGAGACATCGAGCCTCGAGCCTCGAACCTCGAGCCTGTCTAATAGGGAGACCACCTCAACTTTGTCAATGCGCCGAGCGCATGACGATCGCGGCTCGGCAATGTCCACGCAGGCGTGTTCGCTGCACTCGCCTTGTACGTCATTGCGAGACCGAAGGTCGAAGCAATCTAAGGAATCTTCCTTCCGCTTTGTCCTGGATTCCGACAGCCTGCTTGCCGCTCCCGAAAAGGCGAAAATCCTGTTGCTTGTCTCGCCGCATAACCCGACGGGCCACTGCATTTCGCGCGAGGAGTGGAACGAGGCTGTCCGCTTCTGCGAAGAGAACCACTTGATTCTCGTGGTGGACGAAGTCTTCGGTGATTATGCTTTCTCCGACAAAGTCTCGCGAACCTGGCAGTATGTTTTTAATAAAAATGTCATTGCGAGGAACGAAGCGACGAAGCAATCTCTTTCAAATGCTGTGCAGGAGATTGCTTCGAGTGCTGTGCACTCTCGCAATGACAATTCTGCGAGGGAAAACTCGTGTGACAACGGTCCTAAGTGCCCGATTTTCTGGTTGAACGGCCTGAGCAAAACGGTCGGTTCCCCACAACTCAAGTTGGGCTGGATGGCATTTTACGCTCCCGAGGAGCAGTTTGAGCCCATCCGGGCTGCCCTCGAGTTTGTGGAAGATGCCTATTTGAGCGTTTCTGCCTTGGCCCAGGCTTTGGCTCGCCCCTTGCTTGCCAATTCGGCCGCTTACGAGGCCCGTGTCAAGGAACGTCTGCTTGCCAACTGGAAAACACTCCGTGAGTCATTCCCTTCCAAGTACTGCCCCGAGGTTCTGGGCGGCTGGTATGCGGTTGTCCGCTTGGGGGAGGACGACGAGGAATTGACGCTTCGCCTGCTCCGCGAAAAGCACGTGCTCGTGCAGCCGGGATTCTTCTTCGACTTTGACGAGGACGGCTGGGTGGTGGTGTCGCTGCTGGCGCCTCCAGAGCAATTCCGGGAGGCTGTTTCCCGTATGCAAGTCCTTGACCGGCCGTGATTTCCGGTGTTTTGTCCATTAAATCGTTATAAATTAGTTACGTGAACAGGCGTGATGTTGCTCAACGTCCTATTTATGATTATATTTCAGTAAAATGAATAAATATATTGCAAAAGCGCTTTTTTCCCTTTGTTTGGTCGTTCCCGCGGTTGTCTTTTCACAGGACAATCAATTCCAGTACTTTGACTGCTGGATGGAGAATATCAACAGGATTGACCTGGGTGAACAGATCCGCCTGAAAATCGAACCCAAGAAGTTTGCCGGTTCTACGTGGCTTTGCGGCTGCTATACCGTCCGCGAGAAGGGCGGCTTTGGCTGGCGCGAAGGCGACGGCTCCCCGAAGATTATCAAGGTTTGGGACGAACCCAAGTTCGAACTCTACGGATGCCGCAGCAAGTCCTGTGAAACCAACGGAAGTGGCGAATTTGACAATAATTTGGACCAGTGCGTGAATTACCTGAACGGTAGTGCCTTCAGTTTGGCTCTTTTTGCCGAGGGTGAAAAGCTCAACAAGGTCATCGCGCAGAAATTCCCGGACGACGGCAGCCTGACCGATTTCGGCAAGTATTTCATGGAACGCCTGTCCCGTGCTGCTTCGATCCCGTGCTTTTTCCAGTACCACGAACGTCCCGATGCACCGAAACTGTCTGACTGGGGCGAAAATGGCCTCAAGGGCGTGTTCAGCATCTCCGGTGTGCCGCACGGTCTCGTGCCCGATGCCATCGGCCGCTTTACCGACTATAGCGATGTCCGTTGCAAGGACGGTAACGTCTGGACTGGATTCCTTACCAACGGTTATGTAGAAAACGTCATGTCCGTGGACTCCGCCGGCCGCTTCCACGGGACGGCTACGAATTATGGAAATGATCCTCGCTACCCGGATAGGCAGGGCCCTGAGTACGGCAAAGTGCTCTGGTCTGCAGAGTACAGGCACGGCAACAGGGAAGGTATTGCCAAGTTCTACCGCTATGGCGCTATCGATAACGCCGGCAAGGAATCCGACGTACAGTCTAGGGGTGGTACGGACTACTACTTCAAGCACCTGGAAGTTCCCTACAGGAGCGGCAAGATTAACGGCACGGTGAACATGTTCTCCGACAAGGGCATGCTGATGGCCAAGATTCCTTTCAGGAACAACTCTCTGGAAGGCCGCGTGTCCATCCTTTATCCGTTCGACAAGAAGACGACTTCCATCAACTACAAGAATGGCCAGCTGAATGGCCCGAACGACTTCGGTTACTTCTTCTCGAATTACCGCAATGGTAAGGTTGACGGCAAGAAAATCGAGTTCAAGGTGACTGAGAAGTGCTACGACTGGATTCCTCTGAACGCTATTGATGGAACCGAACCGGGCAGGAGCAACCGTGTTTGTCGCGCCGATGTGCAGGGCAAGCAGAAGTTCCGCTGGGGTACCTACAAGAACGGCGAACTTCAGGGCTTGGTGGAATGTGCCAACGGCGTGCAGGGTACCGAAGAAATCGACTGCGACCATCCGTATTAGTGGCGTAGATGGCTGAATTTTTTACCAAGTCGAAAATGGAAGACCTCAAGCACGAGGCCGAACAGCTCTCCATTTGCGTGGAGCATTTCCTCTACGCTTCGGAGCACGTGCCCGAGTGGGACTGGAAAACCCGTGGCTTCTACGACAACTGCATCGAGAAGTGCAACGGCCGTCTCAAGGGCATCCATTTCTTGATGGAGAACATCCGCAGAGGGAAGGGGGCCGAGCGGATGGATCCCGATACCGGCGAAGAAATTGTCGACGATTAGGATTTTGGCCGGCTCGTTTTTTGCTATATTTGCGCAGCAACCTATAATTGCCTGGATAGTTCAGTTGGATAGAACGGGTCCCTCCTAAGGATCAAACTCGCGTTCGAATCGCGATCCGGGTATTTTTGACTCAAGGGCCTGGCAGAAATGCCGGGCCCTTGCTGTTTTCAGGCTAGGGCATTGTCTATCATGTTGTCGCAGATTTCGGCGACCATGCGTTCGTGCGTGCAGACTTCCGCCGAGACTCCATCAATATGTCCGGTAGTATAGAACGAGGTGCAGGAGCATTCGTGCATGCTGCAGCGGTGGCGGATGTCGCAGCCTTCGCATTCCTGCTTGTCGCGTTCTAGGAAGGCGTGCAGTTCGGCGCAGGCAATCTCGTCGAACCCGGTAAAGACGTTGCCCTGCTTGTAGGGCGCGTTTTCTTTGGAGGTGATGAAGCGGGAGCAGGGGTATATGTTCCCGTTGGTCGCGATGCCGAGGTTGCCGCTGTAAACATGGCAGGAGTAGTTCCTGTATCTTTTCCCGGAAAGCAATAGTTTTACTTTGTCTTGAATTGTGCCGAGGTAGAATCGGTCTCCGTTCTTGCGACATTCGCTCCAGTACCGGGCCATTTCGCGGTATTGCCGGGCGAGTCTCTCGAAGTCTTCGCCGGTCCATTTCCCGTCGAAATCCACGCTGGTCGTCATGCTCCGGAATCCCTGCGAATGCAGCCACTTGATGCTCTCGGCGACGGTATCGATGTGCGCCCGCGTGATGGTGCTGAGGGCGGTCGCCTTGAGCTCCACGAATCGCGGGATGTTTTTTTCGATGGCCTTGAAACTGCCGGTGTCGTTGACCGTGCGGCGCGCGATGTCCTGGTGGTGCCCGGGTCCGTCGAGCGAGAGGAAGATGGTGAATTTTTCCTTTTCGCACAAGTCGAAGAATTCATCGTCGAACAGGGTGCCGTTCGTATTGATCGTGAATTGCAGATGAAAGTCCTTGCCGACGGTTCCCTTGTCGATGGCTTCGGCGACAAGGGCCTTGGCGAACCCTACGGCGTGGTAGATGGCGTCTCTGCGCAGGAGCGGCTCCCCGCCGAAAAAAGAGACTATCAGGAGGTTCTGCCCGAAGGAGTGCGTGCGTTCGAGGCCGACGCGGATGGCCTGTTCAAGGGTCGCGTTGTCCATGACCGCATGCCGGGCGGCCTGCGTGTCTTTGTAATAGCAGTAGGTGCAGCGCAGATTGCACTGCTCTGTAAGGCAGAGGATTAGGTTCATGCCTCGATGTCGTCACGCTCGAAGGTGGTGACCATGCTTGCGCCCCCGCTACAATTGATGATGTCGTCGCAGATGTGGAAAGAGGAGCCTGTCTGGGGCGTTGTTCCCCAGTCGTTTGAACTGCCCCATGGATTGTGCGAGGAACTGGACGCCGGATCGCTAGAGGATGCTGGCCCACCATCGGAACTTGCCGGAGCGTCGGCGGAACAGGATGGCTGGGCGGCGTCGCTTGTGGAATCAGCCGCGGAGGTTGCGCTTGCAGGATCTGCTGCGGACGTGGTTTCAGGGTCGGTGGTGGTACTGTCCGGGCCGGCAGCGCTTGCGGGGCCTGCGGAAGAACTGCTCGCTTCTGCAATGGAAGAAAGGGCTTCCATGACCTCGCTGCTGATGGGTGTGTGGCTCAGGGGAATTTCGACGCCGCTGCTGGAACTGCTCTGTTCCTTTTGCGCAGTGCTCGAAGATTCGGTGGCCGAATCGCCTTCGGTCTCGTTGTTGACCGAAGTTGGCTGGGGATCTTCGGAAGATGATTTCGGTGCCGGGTCGGAATTGGCCGAGGTACTGTCGTCGCAGGCGCTCAGCGTCAAGGCTCCTGCCATGCCGAGTGACGCTGCGATGGCGCTCCTGGCCGCCAATGAAATGGATTTGATTCCTGAGATTTTTTTCTTTTCGATTTTCATTTTCTTTTCCTGCGGTCTTTTAAACTTCTATGTCCGTCTTCTCGAATGTGATGACCATGCTCATTCCCGAGCCTGGCAGGAATGTGGAAGTTGAAGAAGTGGGGCAGATGATTATTTGGGTCTCGTAAAGTACGGAATCTCCCGGTGCATGGCCTTGGCATGGGTTGGGGGTGTATGGGCCCCAGCCGTTGTAGCTGGACGAACTTGCTGGTGTGCTGCTTGACGATGGCACGACAGACGAACTGGCGGGTTGCGGTATGCTGCTGGAAGATTCGGACGCAGCCGCCGAAGTGTCGGGCTTGGCTGCGGTACTGCTGGATTCCGCAGCGGCCGATAGAGCCTCCATCACCGAACTGCTGATGGGCTCGTGGCTTAGCGGAATGTCGACCACCTGGCTGGAACTGCATTGTTGCGTTTCTGTCTGTTCGGAGGTGTCCTGCGTCGTTTCTGCCGGTTCCGAACCGCTTTGCTGAGCGCCTGTTTGCTCGGCGCTGTCCTGCTTCGTTTCTGCAGGGGCTGAAGAGTCGGAGGCTGCCTTGACGCTGCTTGAACTGGGCTGGGACTCTTCGGAAGATGAGGCTGGCGTCGGATCGGAATTGGCCGATGAACTGTCGTCACAGGCGTTCAGCGTAAATGCTGCCATCATGCCGAGTGACGCGGCAAGTGCGCTCTTGGCGGCGATGGAGAACTGCTTTGTTCCTGTGATTTTTTTCTTTTCGATTTTCATTTTTCAGCCTTCCGGAGTTTTTCGGGAATATTTCTAGGTCTCGATGTCGTCGCGTTCAAAGGTGGTGACCATGCTGCCCATCGCTCCGCCGATGCCATCGGGGCAGAGGTACACATTGCCGCCAATGTCTACGGAAGAGCCTCTAGGAAGCCCGTCGCACGCGTCGTAGATGTCCCAGATGGAGGGTTGGCTGGACGACGAACTTGCTGGATTGGCGGATTCGCTCGAGGTTTCCGGTTGTACGGCTTCGCTTGAAGATTCCGGGGTTGCCTCCGAACTCGTGGGGCCGGATTCGGAACTTGTTGTCGAGTTGGCTGTGCTAGCTGGGGTAGGGGCTGCGGAGGAACTGTTTGCCTCTGCGGCTGCCGATAGCGCTTCCATGACCGAGCTGCTAATCGATTCGTGGCTCAGGGGAATGTCAACAATCTTGCTGGAGCTGCTTGCTTGAGATTGCTGCTGGCTGGATGTCTCGGACGTTTGCTCCTGGCTCGAACTGGCTGGCGTTTGTTCTTGGCTCGTTGCATCGGAGGCGCTTTCACTGCTTGATGGTGTTGCCTCGTCGATGCTGCTGGTGGGAACTGTGGCGTCGCTGGATTCCGGGCCGGTTGTCTGGTTCGAGTTGTCGTCGGATGCCGATGCGCTGTCGTCGCAGGCGCTTAGCGAGAATGCTGCCGCCATACCGAGAACGGTGGCGATGGCGCTCTTTTTGGCGAACGAAACGATTGTGCTGTCCTTGACTTTCTTTTTTTCGATTTTCATTTTTTTCCTCTATCTCCACGTTTCCGTGATGCTCTGAGCTTGTCGAATGGAGTGGGAATCACCTTTAAGCTTCCACGTCAGTCCTCTCGAAGGTGGTGACCATGCTGAACGAGAATCCGTCCATATTTTGGCTTGAATTTGGTTGGGGGCATGTGATTAATTGAACGCCGAATTCAGTTTGGTATTCTACAGTGGTGCCGTCCGGAACGCATTTGCAGGGGTCGGTTGAAGGAAACATTGGCGGGCATGTTGTGTCCGTTTCGGGGCCGTCTCCGAATTTGATATAGCTTGAGGAAGAGTTTGTCGGAGGGGTTGACGAACTGCTGGATTCCGCGGCAGCCGATAGCGCTTCCATGACCGAACTGCTGATGGGTTCGTGGCTCAGGGGAATGTCGACGACCACCTGGCTGGAGCTGCTTTGCTTCGTTTCGGTCTGTTCTTGGCCGCTTTGCTGTGCGCCCGTTTGCTCGGCGCTATTCTGCTGCGCTTCAGATTGTTCGGAACTGCTTTGTTGCGTTTCCGCCTGTTCAGAACTGCTTTGTAGGGTTTCTGTTGGGCTGGTTGACTCGGGTGTTGCTTCTTCGCCTGTCGTGGCACTGCTTGAACTAGGCTGGGAGTCTTCGGAAGCGGGGGCCGGTGTCGGGTCGGAACTGGCCGAGGTGCTGTCGTCGCAGGCGTTCAGCGAGAATGCTGCCGACATGCCAAGAACGGTGGCGATGGCGCTCCTTTTGGCGAGAGAAACTATTGCGCTATCTTTAACCTTTCTTTTTTCGATTTTCATGGCAACCCCCGATATATAAGTAAAATAAATGTTTTTACGAAATTTCGCTATAAAAAAAGAGTATATGCCCCAAAAAGTGTTGAGAACAACAACAACAAAGAGGCTAGGGCACAACCCTAGCCTCTTTATATGATACAACTCAAAGCTCGTAGCTCAGAGCTCAAAACTCATTGCTCATAGCTCACTGCTCATAGCTCACAGCTACTACGTCTTGTCTTCGCCGCGGAGCATGATGACCTTGCCCGTGCGGATGTACTCGACAATCTCGAACTTCTGCAACAGGCTCTTGAGCGTGTCGACCTTCATGCTGTTTCCGGTAATCTGGATAATCATGGAGGTGGCGGTCATGTCCACGGTATTGGCGTGGAAATGGTCGCAAAGCTGCAAAATTTCGGTACGCTGGTCGGGAGTGCAACGCACCTTGATGAGTGCGAGTTCCTTCTCGACGGCGTCCGTGCCGGTGTGGTCCTTGGCCTGCACCACGTCCACGAGCTTCTCGAGCTGCTTGATGATCTGCATCAGGATCTCGGGATTGCCGTGAGCGATGATGTTCATGCGGCTGAAGTTCGGATCGAGCGTGGGGGAGACAACGAGCGAGTCGATGTTGTAGCCACGGCGGGAGAACACGAGGGCGATACGCACGAGCACGCCCGGGCGGTTTGCCACCAACAAACTGATAGAATGAGCGATATCTTTTATCATGGTAATGTCCTCCTATTACGTCGATCCCGTGGGTTTTTCGAGCTGGGCCTTCGGTGCTTCTGTGAGCATGGCGGTAAGCGGGGCGCCTGCCGGAATCATCGGGAACACGTTGTCTTCCTTCTCGCATTCGCAGTGGATGAGAATCGGGCCGTCCTTGTATTCGAGCGCCTTCTGGATGACGCGTTCGGCATCGGCGGCACGCTTGATGCGAAGACCCGGGATGCCGTAGGCTTCGGCGAGCTTCACGAAGTCGGGGTTACCCATCATGTCGACGCTGGAGTAGCGGTGGTCGTAGAAGAGTTCCTGCCACTGGCGCACCATGCCGAGGTACTTGTTATCCATCACGAAAATCTTGATGGGAAGCTTGTGGATGGCCGCGGTCGCGAGTTCCGCTTCGGTCATCTGGAAACCACCGTCACCGCTGAAACTGAGCACCGGCCAACCGGTCTCGTTGCCGAATGCGGCACCGATAGCGGCGGGGAAGCCGAAGCCCATCGTGCCTGCGCCGCCACTGGAGTGGAGCTGGCGAGGATAGTTTATATGGAAGAACTGGGCAACCCACATCTGGTGCTGGCCCACGTCGGTCGTGACGATGGCCTTGCCGTCGGTGAGCTTGCTTGCAGTCGCAATCACGTGCTGCATGCGGAGGCCGCCCTGCTTGGGGTAGGTGAGCGGGAAGCGCTTCTTCCAGGTCTGGCAAGTCTTGACCCAGTCGGCGGTATCGAGCTTGTGCACCATCGGGAGGAGCTGCTCGAGCACGAGCTTGGCGTCGCCGCACATGAACACGTCCGGCTGCAACACCTTGCCTTCTTCGGCGGGGTCGATGTCGATGTGCATCTTGATGGCGTCTTTGCAGAACACTTCGAGTTTGCCGGTAATGCGGTCGTCCCAGCGGCTGCCGATGGAGAGAATCAGGTCGCAGTCGAGTACGGCCTTGTTGGCGTACACGGTGCCGTGCATGCCGAGCATGCCGAGCGAAAGCTCGTGATCAGTGGGGAAGGCACCGAGGCCGAGCATGGTGCAGCACACCGGGGCGTTCAGCTTCTCGGCGAGTTCGCGCACCTGGCGGCTAGCGCCGGAAATCATGGCGCCGTGGCCCACGAGCAAAAGCGGCTTCTTGGAATTCTTGAGGTATTCGGCTGCCTTTTCGACGCTCTCGGTAGAGGCGTACGTCGGGATCTTGTAGCCGGGCAAGTCCATCTGGTCGGTGAACGGCGCGGTGCAGGGGCCTGCGGTCACGTCCTTCGGAAGGTCAATGAGCACGGGACCCGGACGGCCGCTGCGCGCGATGTGGAAGGCTTCCTTCATGATGCGCGGGAGGTCGTTGGAATCCTTCACCAGGTAAGAATGCTTGACGGCAGCGAAAGTCATGCCGCTCGTGTCGCATTCCTGGAAGGCGTCCTTGCCGAGGTTCGGGGTCGTCGTCTGGGCGGCGAGCACCACGATGGGGCTAGAATCCATTAGGGCGGTGTAGATGCCGGTAAAGGTATTGGTGGCACCCGGACCGGAAGTCACGAGGGCGACGCCGACCTTGCCGGTCTGGCGGGCGTAGCCGTCGGCCATGTGGGTTGCACCCTGTTCGTGGCGGCTAAGAACTACTTTAATATTGGAATCGAGAATTGCGTCGAACATCGGGATGGCGGATCCACCGGGATAGCCGAAAATAGTGTCGATGCCTTCGCGTTTGAGGCATTCGATAATCACTTCGGCGCCACTTAAGGTCTTATTTGCCATAGTTTTTCCTGTTTTATTGTGTTGCTTTAAATTGTTTTATGCTGAAAATATAGAACATCTGCCCCCCTGTGGCAACGGGTTGTTCCGAAAATAGTGAAAAAAGTTTTTGATTTTTTGAAAAATTGATTTTTGAATTTTGATTTTTTATTGATGTTTGACTGTTTTTGTTTAATTTTTACGACTGTTTTAAATTTTATTGTTGTAAAGTGCGCTGTTTTTGTTGCATTTTACGTGCTGTTATTGGTTTGATTGTTAAAAATTGTGCTCTTTTTGTATGAAGTTGTGCTTGTTTTAAAAAGTATGGTGGGAAAGCTTGAAATTTTGTTGGCTTTTTGACAAAAGTGAAGACGAAGCTTTCTGCTGGAAGTGAAAATTTTCAATAAAAATGTTTTTTTGAGGACAAAAAATGCGTTTTGAGCGTCTATATAGGCGTGTTCACTTTTTAAAAGGGGTATCTATGCACGATCTTTTGCCTTGCAAAAATGCAGAAATATTGAAACCGCGTGAAAAAATCGAAAAAATGGGTGCGTCCGCACTTTCGACAGAGGAATTGTTGGCCTTGATTCTGGGTAGCGGGAACCGGGATTGCGATGTTTTCGAACTTTCCAGGCGTATTGCCGAATATCTTTCGAATGTGGCTAGCGTTCCTTCGCTTTCCAATTTGCGGAAAATCCACGGGCTGGGCCGGGCAAAGTCGACGCAGGTGCTTGCCTGCCTAGAATTGTCCAGTCGCTATATCCTGAGTGACAAGGTCATTGCGGTCCGCACTCCGGAGGACCTTCTTGGGAGGTTGTCCTTCCTTAAGTTCGAACAGCAGGAACACCTTGTCGCGATCTCGTTGAATGCGGCAAACAAGATTATCAACGTGAAGGAATTGACGACGGGCCTTGTGAACCAGACGCCCGTCCACCCCAGGGAGGCCTTTTCGGATGCGGTGAAGAATATGGCGGTTTCGATCGTTTTCGCCCACAACCACCCCTCGGGGTCGACCGTTCCTAGCGATGAGGACCTGGCTATTACGCGGGTGCTTTGTGCTGCGGGGAGGGTCCTGCAGATTCCCGTTTTGGACCATATTATAATAGGAAAGTCGGGTTATACGAGCATTCGGCGCTTCCAACCCGAGATTTTTGTCTGATTTATGGAACTTTTGTCTATGAAAAATGGACCTTTTTTGTAAAAAAAAGAAAAGAATGAAAATAAAAAGACTATATTTTGCTTAGCAATTTATCGGGAGAACCTTATTTTCAAGGTTTTTTCACACTTAAGGAGACGCTATGAAAAAAGTAGCAATGGGAATTGCTCTGGCTCTGGCTGCTTCGGCTGCCTTCGCTACGCATCCCCAAACTATTAACAAGACGGGCTTTGTCGGTGTCAACAAGACGCAGTCTGCCCAGTCGTTGGGTCACTCGAAGCTGGCATTCTATGCTTTGATGGACGCTACCAATGATATTTCTCATCTTAAAAAAGATGGCTTGAACGAGCTTTATTTCGGAAAAGACGAGAAGGGCGATGGCTACCAGAAGATGGCAGCGATGCGTGGTGGTCCTATCAAGGATGACTATATCGCATTGAGCACCCAGCTCGGTATCGGTATCGGTATTTGGCATTATTTTGACTTGGGTCTTGGCCTTCCGGTTTATTATGACAAATTCCATGTGACTAACGAGTGGTATAGTGAACACGGCAAGTATGATGGTCACGACTATGAAGAAGGTGGCCAGAAAGGTGATGTCCCGAGCACCGACGTCGGTTACATCGGTAACCTGCATGGCGACTTGAAGGCTCGCTTCCCGCTTCCTGACGACCAGCCGTTCGACATCGCTGTGTTCGGCCAGGTTGAAGTGGCTACGGTCAACACGGACAAGGACGGTATCTGGATCCGTGACGCCTCCTACATTGATACGAAGACGGGTCAGGCTCAGGCCTACGGTACTCGTAGCACCTTCCTCAAGGGCGGTATGGCTATCACTGCCGACTTCGGCAAGCTTGACGAAGGTGACGGCGTTCCGCTCGTGTTCCACGTGAACGGCGGTTACCGCTACTCTACGGATGACAAATACATGTCCTATCCGTTCATGAGTGCCGCTGCGGAATTCTACTTCATGGACTTCCTCTCCATCTTCGCGGAATACTACTGGGACATCCAGCTGGATGACTTCACCTATTCCGATCGCAATGGCAACAAGATGAATACCTCCTTCGATATGAAGGAACTCACCGGTGCTTTCGTCTTCCACCTGCCTGTCGGTCTCGACATCCACATTGGTGGTACCTACTTCCTTGGCGACAAGGATAAGATGACGAGAGTCTATGCCATGGAAAACAACAAGCATATTCTCGAATACACCACCCGCGTCAACCCGGAATACAAGGTTTACGGCGGTCTTACCTGGAGCGGCTTCTTGCTTGCTCAGGACCGTGACGGTGACGGCGTTCTCGACAAGGACGACAAGTGCCCGGATGACTTTGGCCACCGCCTGAACCAGGGCTGCCCGCTCGGCAATCCTGATGCTGACGAAGATGGCGTTTGCGACGCTTGGGTTGCTGAACGCGGCCTGCTGGCTGACTTCGCCGATGTTTGCGAAGGCGTTGACCAGTGCCCGAACGAAGCCGGCGAAGGCGACGATGGTTGCCCGCTTGACGATCCGGACCCGGATAAGGACGGCGTCTGCGATGCTTGGGTGACCCAGAAGAAGCTCCTCAAGAAGTTCAAGGGTATTTGTAAGGGTATTGACCAGTGCCCGAACGAAGCAGGTCCGGAAGGCAACAACGGTTGCCCGGAAGACAATGCTGACCCGGATAAGGACGGTCTCTGCTCTCCGTGGGTGACCGACAAGAACAAGCTCGACCAGTATGCCGACGTCTGTAAGGGCTACGACATGTGTCCGGCCGAAGCGGGTCCGTCTGGCAACAAGGGTTGTCCGTGGGATGATCCGGACTCCGACGGTGACGGTCTCTGCGACGAATGGGTGACCCAGAAGAGAATGGGCTACTACTTCGAAAATGCTGCAACGCTCAATGATCCGTACATCACCAAGACCTGTAAGGGTCTCGACAAGTGCCCGCTCGAATTCGGTCCGGCCACTAACGATGGCTGCCCGCTCGGCAACCCGGATACCGACAAGGATAGCCTCTGCGATCCGTGGGTCAAGGAGAAGGGAATGCTCGACCAGTACGAAGGCATCTGTAAGGATGTTGACAAGTGCCCGAACGAACCGGGCCCGGCATGGGCTCAGGGCTGCCCGATGGATAATCCGGACCCGGATGCCGACAGCCTCTGCTCTCCGTGGGTGATTGAAAAGAACATGACTGAACAGTTCAAGGATGTTTGCCATGGTAGCGACCGCTGCCCGAGCGAAGCCGGTCCTGAATGGAACAAGGGTTGTCCGTTCGACGACGATCCGGACCCGGATAAGGATGGTGTCTGCTCTGAATGGGTCTCCACCAAGAAGCTCCAGAAGCAGTTCGCTGATGTCTGTACCGGCATCGACCGCTGCCCGGATGAACCGGGTGACGATGGCCACGGATGTCCGAAGAAGGCTGCCGAAAAGCTTGACGGTGTTACCTTCAAGTCCGGTAAGGCAACTCTCGAATCCAACGCCAAGAACATCCTGAAGGGTGTGGCTAAGAAGCTCGTTGAAGACGACAGCTATAAGGAACTCGAAATCGTCATCCAGGGTCACACCGATAACGTCGGTAAGGAAGCCTCCAACCAGAAGCTCTCCGAAAACCGCGCTAAGGAAGTGATGAAGACCTTGACGAAGTTCGGTGTCGACAAGAAGCGCATCAAGGCTATCGGTCTTGGCTCTACTTGCCCGGTCGACGACAACAACACGTCTGATGGCCGCGAACAGAACCGTCGTATCGAAATGCACTTCGTCACTCCGGATAATGACGGTATGAAGTGTGAATCGAACTTCACTCCGTAGTAGCGAATAATCGAAGGGACTCGTTCCCTTTCGATTCTCCTTAGAAATTTCAAGACTTCCGGTTAATCACCGGGAGTCTTTTTTATTTTTTGAATATGACCAAACTAGATGAAATACTGAATGAATTGGGCGCCACAAACCACGCCCTGGTAGAGAAACTTCCCGCTAACCTGAACCACAAGATGGTGCAGAAGGCAAGGCTCGGCAAGAAACCCGTACCCAAGCACACGCAGAACCTGATATTGCAGGCGCTGAACATGCTCTTGCGCGAGAAAGCCGTTGCTGAAGACAAAGACGTGAAACAGTACAAACGAGAGGAAGTGTTTGGGCAATGAGCGATGAGCGGTGAGGTATGAGTATAGTTTCTGTAGTTTTACTACTCACCGCTGACGGCTCAATGCTCGCTGCTACTCACCACCAACCACTGCCTACTGTTTACTTTTTTATTAAATTAAAATCATGCGACAATATCTCGACCTCCTCCAAGACATTATTGACAATGGGGTGGACCGTTCCGACCGTACCGGCACGGGCACGCGCTCCGTTTTTGGCCGCCAGACCCGCTTCGACCTTTCGAAGGGCTTCCCGTGTCTCACGACCAAGAAGCTTCACTTGCGTTCCATCATCCACGAACTGCTGTGGTTCCTGATGGGCGACACGAACATCAAGTACCTGCACGACAACAAGGTGACCATTTGGGACGAATGGGCCGACGAGAACGGCGACCTGGGGCCAGTCTATGGTCACCAGTGGCGCAGCTGGCCGACTCCCGATGGCGGGCACATCGACCAAATCCAGAACTTGATCAACAGCCTCAAGAACAACCCGGATTCGCGCCGCCACCTCGTGTGTGCGTGGAACGTGGCCGAGGTCGACAAGATGGCCTTGCCGCCTTGCCACTGCCTGTTCCAGTTCTATGTGGGCGGCGTGGGTGCTAGCGGCAAGCGCAAGCTCAGCTGCCAGCTTTACCAGCGCAGTGCCGACATGTTCCTCGGCGTGCCGTTCAACATCGCCTCGTACTCGCTGTTGACGATGATGCTTGCCCAGGTGTGCGGCTACGAAGCAGGCGAGTTCGTCCATACCTTCGGTGACCTGCACCTGTACAGCAACCACTTTGACCAGGCGCGCGAACAGCTTTCCCGCGAACCGCGTAAGCTCCCGACGATGAAGATGAATCCTGATGTGAAGGACCTTTTTGAATTCAAGTTCGAGGACTTCGAGCTCGTCGATTACGACCCGTGGCCGACGATCAAGGCCCCGATCGCGGTCTAATTGATAATTGATGATGGATGATTGATAATTATCCATTATCAATTATCCATTGTTCATTATCCATTATCCATTATCCATTATCCATTATGCTTATTTCCGCTATTGTCGCTATTTCCCAAAACAACGTCATCGGTCGTGACGGGCACCTCCCGTGGCATCTTTCTGCCGACCTCAAGCGCTTTAAGGCCATTACGACTGGACATTCCATAATCCTCGGTCGCAAGAACTACGACGACATCGGACGCCCGTTGCCGAACCGCACGAACTACGTGCTCACGCGGAATACGGCGTTCGAGGCTCCGGGGTGCATCGTGTGCGGGAGCCTCGAACAGGCCTTGGACAAGGCTCGCGCCGCCGGGGAAACGGAGTGCTTCATCATCGGCGGCGCCGCCGTATACCGCGAGGCCATGCCGTTGGTGAAAAAGCTTTATGTGACGCGGGTGCTTGCCGACGTGGCTGGCGACGTGTTCTTCCCCGACTGGGGCGAGGGGTGGCGCTTGTTGAGCGAGGAAACCTTCGGCGAAGACGAGAAAAACGATTTCGCAACGCAGTTCCAAATTTGGGAGCGCTCGCTATAATGGATTAGGCGCTACGATGGTTCGGTCTCGCAAGATATTCTTTGTGGTTGTGGCGGTCGCCTTCGTGCTGCTCTTCCTATCGTTCTTTGCGAACCTTAGCAAACGTGGCCTGGACTTCGATATTATTCGCTTTGACGAAGGGTGGACCGTCGTTAGTGGTGGCGATTCTCTCAAGTTCGTCAACATCTCTGATTTCAAGGTGCCGTCGGACGTGAAAATCGGGGACACCCTGGTCTACAAGAAACATTTGAATATTGATGTGTTGCCGCTGTCTACGCTGCAGTTCAGGGCGTTCTATTCTGTCATTACTGTTTATCTCGATGACGAGATTATCTACCAGTACGGGCAGGACCTTTACCAGCGGGGTGACATGGTCGGGAGCGGGGTTCACTTCGTGAATCTGCCCAAGAACGTGGATCGGCGCATGATTACTATTGAACAGGTGGTTACGGAGACCGGTGCTGCCCAAACTTCTACGTCGGTCAATATCTTGAGCAACAACGTGGTCTCGGATTATTTTTCGCGGCATGCCTTGTCCGCCGGCATCGGCATGTTCCTTGCCCTTTTCGGCGCCATCTCCATTTTTGTCGGTTTGCTGGCCTTGGCCTATTCGCGTTCGTTCTACCGTCTTGTCTTGATTGGCGTGATTTCCTCTCTGATGGGTGCATGGACAATGTGCAACATGAAAGTCATCCAGATGTTCTCGATGGACTTCGCGTTCAATACCGGCCTGGAATATGTTTCCCTGTTCCTGCTTCCGATACCCATGTGCCTTTTGCTTGTCAGCATGCGTCGCGGGCGCCTCGCTCGTTGGAAATTGAATGGGGTTAAGTTGTTCTTGGCTGTAGCTGTGCTGTTCTTCGTTGTCTCGACGGTTTCACATGTGCTGAATTTTGCTCATTACCCGTGTTTCTTGACTTTTTATCATTTGTATGTTATTGCCCTGGTTCTTTACGTCTTTGCGTCGAAAATATTGCAGGAACGCATGGTCGGTTTACAGGAACGCATCCTTGTCTATGGTATTGCCATCTTCTTTGCATTTGCGATTGTAGATTTGGTCCGCTTCCAAATGCAGTGGAATTTTGCCTTGTTCGACAGCAATGTGAATGTCACGCTTTTGCCGGTAGGAACCCTTATTTTCATTATATTCTTGATGGCGAGCTACTTTATTTATCTGTACGACGTGGTCATGGACAAGACAGAAAAGGAAATGCTCAAGCAGCTTGCGTTCAGGGATTCGCTTACGGGGCTTTATAACCGAGCCAAGTGCGAACGTATTTTCGAAGTTCTCGATATGCGGGATTGCTGTTACGCAATCGTGAGTATAGACATGAACGGTTTGAAGAAGGTGAACGACACGTACGGGCATAGTGTCGGTGACGAACTGCTTATAAACTTTGCCGATGTGTTCAAGAAGGCGTTTGCCGGTGTTGGAACGACTATCCGCATGGGGGGTGATGAATTTTTGGCTATAGTCCGTGACGAACATCTTTCCGAACTTCCCGATGCCCTGAAAAATCTGGAAAGCCTCGAAAGGGAATTTGTGACGAACCTGCCTGTGGACCTCGATGCGGCTTATGGCTACTGCGTGCACGAACTGGGCGACTCGACCAAGGCCCTGGAAATTTACAAGCTTGCCGACAGCAAGATGTACGAGATGAAGGTCGAGTCAAAGAAAGAACGTAAGGATTGACGCTTCGCCATCCAAGGAAATTGACGTAGAGGGTGTTGCCTTTTTGGCTTTTTTTTGTATAGATTTGTAGACATGATTGAGTTCAATATTTTTTATAAGTTGATCGCTGCGCTGGGTATCGGCTTCATTATCGGTATGCAGCGCGAGCATTCGTATTTTGACGCGTCGGACCGGCATCCGGCGGGTGTTCGCACTTTTTCGATGATTGGTCTTTGTGGGGCTCTTGCGATTTTTTTCTGTGAACTGATGCACTCGGTGGCTCCGTTTGTTACGGGGCTTGTCGTTATCGGAGTGCTTTTGGCTGCATCGCATGTGGCGTTCGGCTTGAGTCACAAGGAAGAAACGGCGGGGATTACGACGAGCGTCGCTTTGCTGTTGGTGTATTTGCTGGGCGGTATGTGCTGGTACAACCGGCTGCTGGAAGCTTGCGTCGGCATGGTTGTTTTGCTGTTGCTGCTTAATTCCAAGAAGCAACTGCATGACTTCGCGAACCGGCTTTCGGCCGAGGACATCATCGCTACGGTGAAGTTTGCCGTGATTACCTTGATGGTGCTCCCGTTCCTGCCGAACCAGGCGTACGGTCCTCCTGGCCTTGAGGTTCTGAATCCGCATTCGATTTGGCTTTTTGTCGTGTTCATCAGTGGCATCGGCTTCGTGAGCTATATCCTTATCAAGCTGATTGGTCCGGGCAAGGGAATTTGGCTGACCGGCCTTTTTGGCGGTCTTGCGAGCAGTACGGCGCTTACGCTAAACATGGTGGGCCGCAGCCGCGACAACGAAAGTTTCGCTGATGACTTTACCATGGGTATTGTTCTCAGCTGGGCCGTGATGTATGCTCGTCTGTACGGCATCTGCATATTCCTCGTGCCGAGTCTTGCTGGCCCATTGGCCGTTCCGCTGTTGGTGCCCGTGGCCCCGAGCCTTGGCTATGCGCTATTCCTGAAATTCAAGTCCAGGTCTCACGCCGAGAAAAGTTCCAATTTCAGCAATCCGTTCAGGCTCCTGCCGGCAATCAAGTTCGGTCTCGTTTTTACGGTCGTGATGTTTGTCGCGAATGCCGCCCGTGTGTATTTGGGTAACGGTGCCCTTATCGGTTGCAGCTTCTTGGGCGGCGCCGCCGAGATGGATGCGGTGGCGTTCTCGCTAATCGACATGAGCATGAAGGCGAGTATCGAGAATCGCGAACTGATCCTTTCTCTTCTGTTTGCAAGTCTTGCGAACACTTTGGCGAAGGGTGGACTGGTGTTCTTCCTGGGCGCAAAGCCCATGCGCAGACTCATCGTTCCGGCGGTTCTCGCCATCTGTGCGGTGACTGCCGTGCTTATTGGTTTCTATTTCTAGTTTTTCGAGGGCTGATTCACATGTCTGAAAAAATGAATTACGCTTTGACGATTGCCGGTTTTGATGGAAGTGCTGGTGCTGGAATCTTGGCCGACATCAAGACCATGGCTCATTTTGGGGTCTATGCCCAGGCTGTGTGTACTGCGCTCACGGAGCAGAACGAAGACGAATTTGTTGCGCCGGGATGGGTCATCTGGGAACGAATCGAAGCCCAACTTGAGACCCTGTTTAAGAAGCATACCTTCAATTTCGTGAAGATCGGCTTGGTGGAAAAGGCCAAGGTGCTCGGCCGTATTATCGACTTTATTCGGAGCCGCTCACCCGAAGCCTTTATTATCTGGGACCCGATTGCCAGCGCTAGCGCCGGGTTCCATTTCTTGCGGGCGGCGGAGCAGGACAACTTTATGCCCCTGATGAAAAAGATTGACCTTGTTACCCCGAACCGCGACGAGTTCGGTTTCTTGGGACTGGGACTTGCTGCATCTCGCGGAAAAATTGAATTGGGCAAGGATTTTGCTTTGCTCCTGAAGGGCGGCCACTCCGAGGATTGCGATGCGGTCGATATCCTTTGGGATCGTGACGGCAATCAGCACAAGTTCGTAAGTCCGCGTCTTGAGGGTGTCGAAAAACACGGCACCGGTTGCACGCTTTCTTCTGCGATACTCGCTAATTTGGCTTTGGGCAAGAGCCTCCCGGAAGCATGTCGGGCTGCAAAGGCTTTCATGGATAAAATGCTTCAGTCAGGTGAAGGGCGCCTGATGGGCTTTGTCTAGTTTTTCTTGGCGTCCTTCTTTTCGTCCTTTTTCGGTTCTTCTTTCTTGGACTCGTCCTTCTTGGCGTCCTTCTTTTCGTCTTTTTTAGGCTCGTCCTTTTTCGTTTCAGCCTTCTTCGAATCGTCCTTCTTGGACTCTTCCTTTTTAGCCTCATCCTTCTTGGCTTCTTCTTTTTTGGACTCGGCCTTGGATTCCGACTTCACGGAGTCTTTCTTGGCTGTATTGGCGGAATCTTTCGCAGCGCTTTCGATGACTTCCTGCGTCTTGGAACTGGCCTGCTTCAGGAATTTTTGCAGGTCGACGACGGATTCCATCTTCTTTTCTTCGCTGATGGATCGTATGGGAACGTAGTAGGCGGAGTCTGCAGCGGTGAGCGTGTCAACGCCAATAAGTTCAAATTTGGAATAAAGCAGGGCGGCCCATTCGCGGAGCCAGTTCTTGCGTGATTCTCGGTTGATGTACCATGTGTTGGCGTCGTAAAGGTAGTGGTGGATGTCCGTGGTGAGGAATACGGGGCTTTCTCCAGCAAGCGTCTTGAACAGGTTGGAAACCCTGTTGGTCGCAGCGGCTGTCGTGAGCAGCAGGACAGTATCGGCTTTGCGGTTCTTGAGCCAGGGAATGATCGTGTAGGCCTCGCTGATGGTGGAAGGATCGTCATGCGGGGCGAGGAAAAGGGCTGCGCTGTCGATGCTTGAATGGCGCAAGAAATCGTCGGAGTAGAATTCCGCATTGCTCCGGTCTCGGAGAACCCTGCGTCCCATGATAAGTACGGAGTCCACTTTTCCTTGTGCGACAAGTTCTGCCGCGAAGTCGTTCCGTTCCATGTCGGCGGACTGCCCGTCCAGAATGACAACCCACTTCACGTGGTTGAATTCGTCATCGTTGACCAACCATTGACCGCTCTTGGTGAAGACGATGTAAAGCGCGATGATGGCGAGGATGATCGTCGATACCGCGATGATGCAAGCCTTCTTGATCAGCTTGGCGTAGTTCTTTTTTTTCTTGTTTAATAATACCTTTGACACGTCTTTCCCCTTTTCCTAATTTGTTCGTGACTCCAAATCAATGGAGTACAGACAGGCGTTTTCGCCGTCGGAATAATATTTTTTCCGCGTGCCGAAAAGCGTAAATCCGTTCTTTTCGTAAAACTTGCGTGCGGTGCTGTTGCCTTCGCGGACTTCGAGAAAGCAACGGTCCTTGTCCTTTGGACTCAGGCGTGAAAGCCCTGCATCCAGGAGGGCCTTGCCCAAGCCCTTGTGCTGGCAGTTGTGGCTTACGGCGATGCTCAAGAGTTCCGAGTCCGGACCCAGCAGGTGGAAAACCGCATACCCGTTGACGAGTGACGTGCCTTGGTCCGCTTCGTAGACAACGCAAAGCGCGTAGTTGGCGCGCAGTTCCGCTGCGAACTGGGACTCGTTCCAGTCCTGGAAAGCCAGCTCTTGCTGGATTTCGAGTACCCGGGGCAGGTCGCTTTCTTTCATTTCGCGGATAGGCATAACAAGGGCTCGGCTGATTACGCTTTCAGTTTTTCGAAATATGAAGGTTGTATGTAGTTCGCTTCTTGGATAAGTGTCGGCTTGACGGTGTTGAACAGCGGGGCCCACTGGTTCAGCGGTTTTCCCGTATCGGGGGTGATGCTGGCGCCGATCTTCTCGAATTCGGCATTGAGTTCTGCATCGGCCATGGCAGCTTCGTCTGCAACGATATGCATTACCTTTTTCGTATCCAGAGCCTGGATGACTTCCGCCGTCTCAATGAACTTTTCGGTGCTGTCCAGCCGCAGGTACCAGTAGCCGTTGCGTGCCCGGATGACGGTTGCAATGCGGTCGCCTTCTTTTGCCTGGGCGAAACATTCCAGAGCCTGGAGCGTTGTCACGCCGTACAGGTTGCGCTTGCCGCTGAAGCACAGCCCCTGGCAGAACGCGACTCCCGTTCGCAGTCCGCTGAAGGATCCCGGCCCGACGGTGACCATGACCCGCTTGATGTCGTCGAGCGAGGCCCCGGCCCGTTGCAGCAGGGCGTCGAGGTTTGCACTGAGCGATTCGCCCTTGGCTGCCGGATCTATAATTTCCTCATAGGCGGAACCGTCCGGCGAAGCGATCGCCATCGAGATGCCTTTCCGGGAAGTGTCTACATAGAGATCGAAGGTCATGAAGGAGTGTTTGGTGGTTAATGGTTGGTGCTCACTGCTCACAGCTCATCGCTCATCGCTTTATCGCAATGCTCTTGTCGATAATCAGGTCGATGAGCTGGCTGTAGGTGATGCCGATGCAAGCAGCCTGCTGCGGCAACAGTGACGTGGGCGTCATGCCCGGCAGCGTGTTCGTCTCGATGGCGAACAGTTCGCCGTCCTTCGTGATACGGACGTCGGTGCGGCTGTAGCCTGCACCACCCAAGGCGTAGTGGGCGTTCTTCACGAGTTCCTGAATACGAGCGGTGAGTTCCGGTGCGAATTCCGCAGGAGTCACTTCCTGGCATTCCCCGTTGTACTTGGCCTCGTAGTCGAAGTATTCGCGGGTCGTCATGCGCATTTCGGTGGGCGGAAGGGGCTTTTCTCCTTCGATGTAGCCACAGCTCGCTTCGCCGCCGGCGATGAACTTTTCGCAAAGCAGGCGGTTGGTGTCCTTGAAGAGGTCCTGAACTATCTTACCAGCCTCGTCCATGTCCTTGGCGATGCCAATGCCGATGGAAGAACCGCCCAGCGGGTCCTTGATGACCAGCGGGAAGCCGAGTTCGTCGGCGACACTCACGAGCACGTCTCCGGTAAAGTCGTGCTTCCAGATGACGCGGTAGGGGGGGGTCGGAATTCCGTTTGCGCGGTAGATTTCCTTGGACTTGATTTTATCCATGGCAAGGGCCGATGCGAGGAGCCCGCAGCCCGTGTAGGGAATGCCCCAGTTTTCGAGCATGGCCTGGATGTGGCCGTCTTCGCCCCACTTGCCGTGCAGCGCGAGGAATGCAATGTCGGAATCGGGAAGTTCCGAGAGAGCGGGGGACTTTTTGCAGTTGGCCGCCGATCCTTCGAGACTGTGGAAATAGTTTACTGAGAAATTCGTTTTCTGGTAGGGGGAAAGTTCCCTGGAGGACCAGTGCCAGGTGCCGTCCTTGTCGATCAGGACGGGGTGGATGTTGTACTTTTCGGGATCCATTGCACGCACGACGCCGGTTCCGCTCACGACGGACACGTCGTGTTCCGTGGAAGGGCCGCCCATAAGTACTAAAACGCGTAAACGGGACATAAAAACCTCTGTTGAATTCGTTCAGGGATAATGTAGTATTTGGAAACTGCGTGGACAAAAGTGAGGGGGCCTGTGGGCTGTTTTTTTGCATACACTTTTTCGTATGCTCGTTAGTGCACTTTAAATGGGGGTCGTGTTGGGTACAAAAACTTTTTGGGTAAAAATATGATTAAGATAAATTATGGAATGCACCTATATTTGGTCAAAGAGATTATATTTAAATACCAAATGTGAGGTATTGGCATGCGTGTATTCGTTACAGGCGGTACAGGATTTATTGGACATTATGTCGTCAAGGCTTTGGTCGAAAAGGGGCACGATGTCGTCATTGCGACGCGTCACCCGAACAAGATGCCTTCTCTGAAGTCCAATCCGAAAATATCCTTTGTGGAAGCGTCCCTTACGGATTTCGACAAGCTTGGCGAAGGCTTGGCCGGTTGCGATGCGTGCATCCATATTGCGCTTGGCTGGGGCGACACTCCGGGGGCCATCCTCATGAACGATACCCGCGCTACAGTGGCTCTCCTCGAGATGGCTGCGAGTGCCGGCTGCCAGAAGTTCATCTTCACTAGCAGCACTGCCGCCATGGGCCGTATGCGTCCCGTGATGCGCGAGGTGACCAGCAATTTGCCGATGGACCTTTACGGAGCTACCAAGGCGGCGGGCGAGGCTTTTGTCTTGGGATTCACCCACGGCTATGGGCGTTATTTCCCCGAAGTCAAGATGCAGCGCAATATCATCCGTCCGGGGTACACGTTTGGCAATCCTGCATATCCTGACGGTTGCTCTCAACCCGACAGGCGTTTTTTCGATATTGCCCGTGCGGTCAAGGAAAATCAGGACATCAACATCATCAAGAATGACGGAACGCAGTTCATCCATGCGAGCCAGCAGGCAGAGCTTTACCTGAAGGTGCTGGAATCCGAAAAGAACGAGGAAATCTTCCTTGGTCTTGGCGAGGTTTGGATGAGCTGGAAGGAAATCGCCGAGATGATGATTTCCCTGAAGCCCGGCTGCAAGTCCAAAATAGTGGAAACGGATCTGGGTTGGTCCGATGATCCGATGCTATTCAATGTTAGCAAAATCAAGGACCAGTTCGGTCTGGCCTTCGATGCGCACGACTTCATGATGGACCACGTCAAGTGGACCTTCGATCAAGTCTAAAAATCCTTTTTCCTTGCCTAAATTACCCGCAACGGGTCTTGTGGAAGTCGTTCCCGATATAGTCGGGATAGTTATTGTCGAAACAGGCTGCGCAGTAGTTTTCGCCTTCGCCGGTGCATTCCTTCATGCCTTCGACGCTCAGGTAGCCGAGGGTTTCGACGCCGAGCATCTTCGCGATTTCGGAAGGGGTCATGGAACTGGCTGCCAGTTCGCCTTGGCTCGGGAAGTCCATGCCGAAGAAGCACGGGTGTGCTACTGGGGGCGATGCGATGCGGATATGCACTTCGAGTGCGCCTGCGTCGCGGAGCATCCGGGAAAGAATCTTGAGAGTTGTTCCGCGGACAATTGAATCTTCGACCACGCAAACGCGCTTGTTCTTGAGCACCCCTTCGATGGGGTTGAACTTGAGCTTGACTTTTTGCTCGCGCACGTTCTGTGTGGGGTCGATGAAGGTGCGGCCCACGTAGTGGTTACGCAATAGCCCGATTTCGAAACGGATGCCACTGGCCTGGGAATAGCCGAGTGCTGCTGTTGTTGCGCTGTCGGGCACCGATATGACGATGTCGGCATCGACCGGACATTCCTTTGCTAGTTGCTTGCCCATTTTGCGGCGAATCTTGTCGCAACTTTGTTCGAAAATCTTGGAGTCGGGGCGGCTGAAGTAGATGTACTCAAAAATGCAGTGGGCGAGACGGTCTTTGTGGGTGAACCGTTCGGAATGCAATCCGTTGTTCGTAATGGTGAGGAATTCACCCGGCTGGATGTCCCGAATGTAGTGGGCGCCAAGCAGGTCGAAGGCGCAGGTCTCGCTGGCCACGCACCAGGCTTTTCCCATGCGGGCGATGGAGAGCGGTCGGAACCCGAATCCGTCGCGGGCTACGAACATCGTGTCTTTGCAGATGAATACAAGGCAGAAACTGCCGGTGAATTTGGTGATGGCCTTCTTGATGGCGTCGCCCAAGGTGTCGGCCTCGGTGCGTGCGATTTCGTGCAGAAGAATTTCGGAATCGGATGTCGTCTGGAAAATGTGGCCTTCGGCTTCCATCTCGGCACGGAGCTCGTTCGCGTTCGTGATGTTGCCGTTGTGGGCGACTGCGATTTGCCCCCACTTGCAACTCACGAGGATCGGCTGCGCGTTGGCTAGCGTGCTTGCTCCGGTTGTACTGTAGCGTACATGGCCGATGCCGGCGAAGCCTTGCAGCTCATCGACATTGTGTTCGCGGAGCAGCGTGGACACAAGCCCCATTGATTTTCTTACTCGGATTTTGTCTCCGTCGGTGACGGCGAACCCTGCGCTTTCCTGACCTCGGTGCTGCAGGGCGTAAAGTCCCATGGTGATATTTCGTACAACGTTGTCGCCATTGTAGATGCCGATAACGCCGCATTCTTCGTGCAATTCGTCGAGCATAACGCCTCTTTGAAATGTATGCTTTCCCTACCTCAGGGGTCATAGCCCACCCGGACGGGTGCAAGCAGGAAAGCGGACGCGCGAAAATATAGGAATTGGGTATATGGCCTGCTAGTGTGGTCCTTGCTCTTTTTTCTTGGACTGGAACCGCTGGATCCCTTTATTTATGCGGGTTTGAGGCAAATTTGATGTTACAAGAAATGTAAGAGGTGCTCTATTTCCCATTCGCTATTTAGGCCTCCATTTGGGCTCTTGCTCGGTAAATGTTGGGCTAAGGAAATATCCAATTCTCCTAAAAACATGTATTACAAAAAATGTAAATCCTAAAATTCCCTAGAAAAAAACATTTCCATTGGCTGCATCAGAATGCTTTTCTGAGTTGTTTTTTGAGGCTGACGCATATATCTCTTTCGATTGGACCCCTTGCGTTGACGGTGCAAATAAAAGGATTTAAGTTTTGAAGTATGAAAACGATAAAGCCATCATTAATTATCGCCGCTTTCCTTTTATCTTCGATTGCGGCTTTTGCGGGGAAACCTGTCGATTTGTCGAAAGTATCCTCGAGTACCACTGTCAAGAATGGTGACACGCTGACGGGCGTGCTTGGCGATACGCTGACGGCGTCGCTTTACAAGATTTCGATCGCCGACGGAGCCACGGTGACGCTCAATGACGTGGTAATCAATGGTGTGAACGATACTGCCGGTTCGTGGGCGGGTATTACCTGCAAAGGTAACTGCACAATTGTGCTGGAAGGCCGGAATACCGTGAAGGGATTCTTCGAAAACTATCCCGGCATTTATGTGCCGAAGGGCAAGACGCTCACAATCAAGGGCTCGGGCTCGCTGGATGCAAGCAGTAATGGATGGGCTCCAGGTATTGGTGGTGGTCTCGAAATAGATTGTGGTAATATTGAAATTGAGGGGGGCTATATTACAGCAACGGGTGGTAGCTTGGCTGCCGGTATTGGTAGCGGTTCCCGTGCTTCTGTCGGAAATATTTCGATTAGCGGAGGCAGTGTCAGGGCCTCTGCCGGTCGCATGGCCGCTGGCATTGGCAGCGGAAATAATGGCTCTGTTGGAAATATTTTGATTAGTGATGGTTCTGTTTCTGCCATGAGCGGAGATTATTCAGCCGGTATTGGTGGGGGGGGATAATAGTTCCGTTAAGAACATTATAATCAGCGGTGGCGTGATTGTTTCCGCGGGGGGTGAAGATGGGGCTGCTATCGGTGCTGGAGATCGGGGAACTATTGACAGTATTGTAATTGATGGTGCGAAAACCCAGGTGACAGCGTTAGCGGGCAATGGAGCCCCTTATACTATCGGTTACAACAAGCGCGATGACAGCGCCGTTGTCATTATCGGTGGCTTTGAATCGGATAATGTTCTCACATCTTTGTTCTCATATCCCGTTACCGAGACCTATACTATAGTTTTCGACAAGAACGGCGGTACTGGAACAATGGCGGATATGGTGGTTTATCGTGATTTCCCGCAGGCACTCAACGCCAACACTTTTACCCGAGATGGATATGTATTTGTTGGCTGGAATACCAAGATTGATGGTCGTGACGAAGAAGGCGAAGATGACGAGGAAGATGACGAAGAAATAGATAAAAGAAGGGCTATTGCTTTTGACGACATGGCCAAGGTCAGTAACTTGGCTAAGGCGGGAGAGTCCGTCACTCTCTATGCGCAATGGTTCAACGGAGACCTTTCGAAACTTTTGAACAACTATGTGGCCCAAGATGGCGATACGCTGAAGGGAACGCTGTTGGGTAAGGTCAAGGTTTCCATTGCTGACGGTGCCACGGTGACACTCAATAACGTGACTATTGATGGAGATTACGATTATGATCACTTGTGGGCCGGTCTCACTTGCGAGGGAAATTGCACGATTGTGCTAGAAGGTAAAAATACGGTGAAAGGTTTCTTCCAATATCAACCGGGCATTTATGTGCCGAGTGGCAAGACTCTCACAATCAAGGGCTCGGGCTCGCTGGATGCTAGTAGCAATGGCGAAGGTGCCGGTATCGGTTGCGCTGCCAGAGATGATTGTGGCAATGTCGTTATTGAGAGCGGTACTATTACAGCTACGGGCGGTTCTGGCGCTGCGGGTGTTGGTGCTGCAAGAAGTGGCTCGGCAGGGGACATCAAGATCATTGGCGGAACCGTCGTAGCTACGGGCGGTTCAAGTGCCGCCGGTATCGGTGGAGGTTACTATGGTGCAGTCGGGAAAATTACGATTGAGGGGCAAAGTACAAAGGTCTCTGCAACGGCGGGTTCTGGCGCTCCATACAGTGTCGGTGCGGGTTTAAACAAAACCTCCGTAGATGTTATAACCATCGGTGGCTTGGTTGTAGACAATGTTTCTGCTAGTCCGTTTAATTATCCTGTTGCTGGGGCCTATACGGTGGTTTTCGATAAAAATGGCGGTAGCGGGACGATGGAAAATCAAACATTCTATGTCGATCTCAAACGCAACCTTAATGCCAATGCCTTTTCTCGCAAGGGATACTATTTTTCGGGGTGGAATACCCAGGCGGATGGTAGCGGTATCGGTTATGAAAACGGAGAAAGTGTCATGAACTTGGCCGGGAATGGGGAATCGGTTACTCTTTATGCACAGTGGTTTAATGGAGACCTCTCGAAATTGAAAACCGGCTATGTGGCACACGATGGAGAAACGCTGACGGGTACGTTGGGTGGAAGTTACAAGATTTCCATTGCCGATGGTGCCACGGTGACGCTGGATGATGTAACTATAGATCTTGCAGATACCAGTCAACTCGATTGGGCTGCCCTCTCTTGCGAGGGCAACTGTACGATTGTGCTGGAAGGAACGAACAAGGTAAAATCATTCTCCTATTTGCATTCAGGTATTTTTGTGCCGGAAGGCAAGACGCTTACCATCAAGGGCTCGGGCTCGCTGGATGTTGTAGGTAACATAAGAGCCGCCGCCATTGGTTGCGGCTATGACGAGAACTGTGGCAATGTGGTGATTGAGGGGGGCAATATTACAGCTTTAGGTGGTGAAGGCGGTGCCGGCATCGGCAGTGGCCATACGGGTAATGTAGGAAACATCATTATTCGCGGTGGTACCGTTGTTGCCGAAGGTGGAAAGTCGGCGCTCGGTATCGGTTGCGGGTTGTTTGGCGTGTGCGGCGACATCGTGATTACCGATGGTGTGGCGAAGGTTACTGCGATAGCAGGTGAAAATAGAGAATTCAGCATCGGTGCCGATATTTATGTGAATGAAGTCGGTTCCATAACTATTGGCGGTGAGGAATTTGAATCCCGCATTGAGGAAAGTCCCTTTACCTTCCAGGCCTACAAGGTGGCGTTTAGCGCCAACGGCGGTTCTGGAACTATGGAGAATCAGCGATTTGTTTATGGAAAGAAAACGACTCTCTCCAAGAATGTCTTTACTCGCAGTGGGTACATGTTTGTCGGATGGAATACAAAGGCCGATGGCAAGGGCGATTCTTACAAAGACAAGGCAGAGGTGAAGGACTTGACTAACAAACCCGGTGCCACGGTAAAGCTTTATGCGCAATGGGTTAAACTTTTGAGCAATAGTGATGTTACGGTTGCGTCCATTGACGAACAGACTTATACGGGCAAGGATATTACTCCCGAAGTCGTGGTGAAGGATGGCAAGACCAAACTTGTCAAGGGCACGGACTATACCATAGCTTACTCTGATAACAAGAATGTCGGCAAGGCAACGATTACGCTCACCGGCAAGGGCAACTATAGCGGCGAAGTCAAGGTGGTGTTTACTATCGCCAAAACCACTGCAAAACTCGTGACAGCGCCTAGCGCCGTTAAGGATCTCGCCTATACGGGCAAGGAACAGACGCTTGTAAAGGCGGGTAAGGCCGAACACGGTACGTTGCTCTACAAACTCGGTAAGGACGGTGAATACTCGGAAAAACTCCCGAAGGCCAAGAAGGCGGGCAAGTACACGGTTTACTACAAGGTCAAAGGCAACGAGAACTACAGCGACGTGAAGGAAAAGAGCTTGACTGTTGAAATCGCTGAGAAAAAAATGGCAATTGCTCGCACGAGGCTGGTTGACGAACAGTACAAGGTGGAACGCGACTTCGACCTAAAGGGCCGCAAGCTGCAGGGCAAGCCCAAGGCCCGTGGCGCCTACTATGGCAAAAATTAGTCCTTGACGCAGCGTACGGAGAAACCGTCGGATTTTGATTCGAAACTTATGGTGACATAATCATTGGAGAAGATTATGTTCATACTGCAGGCAAAGTAGTTGCCGTCTGTTTCTGAACACCAGAAAAACGTGGAGGTGCCTTGGTCAAGGAAATGCCCGTTGACATACCTGTATCCAGCGGGAAGCGCTGAAAATCCGTACTTGTCGTTTCCGCTGCCTTTGTAGCTCCATCCGCTTGAACTTTTGAGCCTCTTTCCTATAGAGGTTGGATTTCCCATTGCAGAAAACAACGTCTCAAATTCGGCTAGTGCTGGAATGTGCCAGTCTGGAGGGCATACTCCCTGTACTTTTTCTGTAAATACGCATAATTTCCCATAGCCGCACGAATCGTCGGATTGGCCAACGGCTGCAGCCCAAGTATAGAGCCTGCCATATTTGGAACAGCTCGCAAAATCCTTGTCATAGCAGTAACTGCTTGCGGTTGCATAGTTCAAGTTTTGGGCCATCCAGGTTTGCGTGCCAATGGTGGTTGTCTTGTAGACTTGACCGTCGCGGGGATCTGTAAACGAACCTTCGCTATGGGCTAGATTCGTAGAAGTAGAATCGCTTGATGAAGGATTGCTCGAGGCGTCGTCGCTGCAGGCTATAAAGAGGGTGGTGATTGCTATAGCGAAAGTTGTAAAAAAATAAAGCTTCATAACGTGTCTGAAATTTTTTTGCAAAATGAAAATGCTTTAGCAACTCACCACGAGGGCGATGAGTCCGGCGAACATGGCAAACTTGACGAGTTTCTGTGCTCGGCGGTAGTTTTGCATGTGTGCGGAAATGATTATCGCTGCAACAGCGGGTGTGAATACGACTCCGGTGATGATTAGGAATAGGGCTGGATAGTAACCTTGCATGACAGGCAAAGGAAGAAGCGCCCAACAGAACAGGCTGAGGAATGCAGCGAGGCGTCTTGCGGTCGGTGCACCGGCAATGATAGGGAACGTCATGATTCCTGCCTTGAGGTCTCCCGTTTCGTCTTCTAGGTCCTTGTAGATCTCTCGTGATGTTGTCAGGAGGAATGCAAATAACATCGCAGGATGGAGTAATCCGAGTTTTTCGGCGATTGTGGCTGGCGTCCCTGCAGTAGCGTTTGCGGTGGGGTAGAACAGGCAGAGTAGCAGGGGGGTCGCGCATAGGAATGCGACGGTCATGTTCTTGAGAAGCGGGATGTGCTTGAGATATTTGTTATAGGCGATAAGCAGTGCGCTGAGTAGCACGAAGAAAATGGCTGGGGTCCAGCCGGCTGCCGTTGCGATGTCCTGTGTGCAGAAGGTGTCGGCGATTCCGCAGGCGACTGTGATGATGAGTAGGGCGATCCACGCTTTCCGAGCGGTCGCTACCGAGACCTTGCCTGTCACTAGCGGTCGCTCCGGTCGGTTCAACTTGTCGCTGTCTAAATCTAGGACGTCGTTCTGGATGTTGGCAAAGGCGATGGCGGATGCAAAGCCGAGTGACTGCAAAACAAGCGAAATCCAGTTGATGCCGGCTTCGTTTAGGGGCAGGGCCGAAAGCAGGTAGTAACCGATGGCAAGCGTCACCACGGCGATGGCGATGTTTACCGGGCGAGTCATCTTGAAAAGGGCGGCGAGCATCTTCTATTTCCCCGAATTCAAAATTCTAAGGTAGCTTTCGTAGCGGGCGCGGCTCAGCGTCCCCTTTTCGACGGCGTCGCGTACGGCGCAGCCGGGTTCCTTGAGGTGCTTGCAGTTGCTGTACTTGCAGGTGAACAGGTCTCCCTCGAAAAATCCGGGGAATATCTTTGCGAGCGTCTCGGCATCCATGTCCATAAGGCCGATGCTGCGTATCCCGGGCGTGTCGATGACGTAGCCGCCGCCGGGGAAGTCCAGCAGGCTCGACGATGTTGTCGTGTGGCGGCCTTTGCCGTCGCGTTCGCGCACGTCGCCCGTACGGAGTTCCGCGTCCGGGACGAGCGCGTTGATGAGGGTCGACTTGCCGACTCCGCTCTGCCCGCTGAACACGGAGGACTTTCCTTCGAGAATCTTGCGCAGTTCGTCGAGCCCTTCGCCGGTCTTGACGCTCACCGGGATGAACTTGTCCACGATGCTGATGAAGTCCTGGATGGCTTCGGGCATTGGCGCATCCCCCAGCAGGTCCATCTTGGTCAGCACCATGACGAAGGGGAGGTTGTTCAGGTTTGCGGCGAGCAGGAACCTGTCGGCAAACCCGTAGTTGAATTCGGGCTGGACTACGCTTGCGACAATCATCACTTGGTCGATGTTTGCCGCTAGCGTCTGCTGCTTGTAAAAACTGTCGCGGGGACCGGGGCGCCGGAGCTCGCTTTTGCGGGGGAATACGCGGACAACGCAGTATTTTTGCGAGCCGACACCAGATCCATCGTCTTCTCCGCCGTTGACCTGTCCCAAAAGGATGCGGTCGCCGACGGTGGGAAATTCGCCCAGTTCCTTGGTCGTTGTCGCGCGGTACATGGCGGTGACGACGGTGGAGGGGTCGTTTTCGAGCCGGACTTCGCAGGTGCGGCGGTGAACTTCTATCACGAGGCCTTTTTCGCAGTTTTCCTCGCCAATATTTTCGATGGGATTCTTGATTCGCTTGATTTTTGGCTTCTTGAATTCCCTGCTGAAGCGTTCCTTGACCGGGCGCTCGTCGACGACTCCGGAGTTCCATTCGCGCATAGCGTCAATGCGGCGGGACCGGTGGTCCCTCCTGGATGGCCTTGATGGGCGCCCAGCTTGATCTCCGTCGAATTCGTCGTCTTTAAACATTCGGCTACAATGTAGCATTTTTAGCCCATGGCGTAGTTTGCCGCCGCCTAAAAATTTATATTGGGTGTATTCAGGTGCAAAAATGGATATCGTCATCAAAATCGCAATTGTCGCTGCCGTGATTCTGATTGGGTACAATATATCCCAGGTTATCAGCGCGTATGCATCCGTTTGCGACAAGGTGGATGAATTTAAGAGCCTGATGGCTCAGAGCGAATCTTCGGGTGCTTCCATCCGCTATTCCAATTTTGGGCTTTCGTTGGCCATGTCGGTCGGGGTTGTGCTTCTCTCCTTTTTTTCGGGCCTTGTCTGGTGGATAACGCTGGCTGTCGCATGCAAGGCGGCTGTCACGCTTTTCTGTAGTGACGCCATGGTGGCGAGGATTCTTCGTGAAGGGCAGATTTCGAAAAATTTCTTTATCCTGACCAAGGTGGATTCTGTATTCAACGTGATTTTTGGCCTTGCATTCGCCATCATTCTGGTACTATAGTATGAAACGAATTCTTGCAATTTTGACAGTTTGTGCAGCGGTCGCTTTTGGGCAGACCGCTCAGTCGACTGAACTGGGATCCACGTCCACGACGACCGTCGGTATCCATGTGCCCCTCTTCGTGGGTGGAGCTCTCGGTTTTGGTAGCGGAACGGGCGTAGGGAAGGAGCGGGGGCTCGGGCTTCGTCAAATCGAGCCGATGATCGGTTTCTGGTATCCCGGTATCGGTTTCTTGCGTGCCGGATATGGGTTCTTTGACTATACCGAAAAGCCGGACAACGGGAAGAATATGGATATTGAGCATTCCGACTTCGACATCGAACTCGGCGTGCATCTTTTGGGCCAGCTCTACTTGATGGGCGGTTATTCCAGGTCCAAGGAATTGAGCGATCTCGGCGACGTGGCGTGGAACGAGTGGGCTGCCGGTGCGGGTTCTCTTCTGAACCTTTTCGGCAAGGCGATGCTTTTTGCGGAAATCAGTTACCGCTGGGTGTCGGAGCATTACGACCCGTTCCTGAACGAGTCCGTCGAAGGAACTCGCCTGCAGTTCAACATTGGCTTTGCCACGTATATTTACTAGGCGGGTGAGTTCGTGATTGAACATGTCATGAAGAATGTGGCTGTAATGGGCGGTGCGTTCGACCCGGTTCACAAGGACCATGTGGCCGTCGCCAAGCTTTGCTTGAAACGCGGCCTTTGCGACGAGGTCTGGTTTATTCCAAGCCCGGATCGATGGGACAAGACGCTCTGTGCGTCCCCGGAAGACCGTTTTGCCATGCTTGAATTGGTGACGGGCGATGACCCGCGTCTTGTATTGTCGGACGAGGAAATTCGGCAGGGTGATTTTCGCGGGACCTACGTCTTTTTGCAGGGCCTTCAGTCCAAGTTCCCCGACGTAAATTTCAGGCTACTTGTCGGGGCCGACAGCTACCAGGGCATCCCGCACTGGCGTGACCCTCTGAATTTCTACGGTACGAACTACAACGGCCACTTGCTCTTGCGCGACTTTGAGTTGATTGTGTTTTCGCGGAGGGGCTACCCCAAGCCCGACCTCGTGGTGCATGAGGCGAACGGTTATGCGCCGCTCTATTGGCTCGGCCCGGAAAACGGATTTGACGGCATCTATTCCAGTACGGCCATCAGGAAGGCGCTGCTCTGCAGCAATGCCAAGCCGGAAGGTCTGGAACAGTGCGTATTCGACTATATTCGTGAACACGATTTATACAGGGTTTAATTCTTAAGGGGTAATCATGCAATTTGTTGATAACCTGCGACAGAAACCTTTTGTACAGAAGGCGGAAAAGTTCTTCCCGGCAATCGCTTTCTTGGGCGGATTCTTCTGGGATTCCGTGACCCTCGGGCAGATGGTCGAGAACAGTGACCTCATCTTCTTGCTTGCGTACTATTCGGGTGCGCTCATACTCGTGATTCTCCTTTCGGCACACATGGAACACCCCGAAGGCTGGACCAAGGATCGCATCATGGCGGCCCGTGCGGCAGCGCCGCGCCCGCAAGCGAAAGCCCCTGCGCCGGCCGTCCAGGTAAAGACTGCTCCCAGACCCGCTCCTGTTTCGCCCAAGCCGGCACCTGCGGCAGTTGCCAAGGCTCCGTCCCGTATGGGCCTTGTTTCCCGACTGAATCCTTTTGCGAAGAAGGGCGGGGATAGCCGTCCGATTATTCCGGGACAGGTGAAGTCCGCCGTTTCCAAGGTGTCGAACCTCGCAAAGCCGGCGACCGGAATTGCTTCCGAAAAACTCAAGACGGTTACGGATGCCGCTTCCGAAAAATTGAAAACGGCATCCAGTCAGGCAAAAAACGTTGCCCAAAAAATTGCGAATGACGTTGGCTACGAATCTACGGCGATTCCCGAAAACGCCATCGTTGTGGAACACCGTTTTTTGGACCGCGAATGGAGCGAAACCTGGAAGAACCGCTTCAGTTGGGCGGTGCAATTCTGCTTCGGTAGCTTGTTCAGTGCGCTTGTGGTATGCTATTTCAAGAGCAGCGGTTCCATCGCTTCGCTCATCCTGGTGATTTTGCTTGCAGTCCTCCTCGTGGGTAACGAATTCTTGCAGAAGAAGTACGAAAGCTTTGGCGTGAGCCTTGCGTTCCTCTGTCTGCTCGGTACCATGTTCCTGAACTTCACCATCCCTTACCTTGTCCATAGAATTGGACTTGTGCTGTTCGTATGCAGCACGCTGCTTTCGCTGGGGATATGCGTGTTTATCCAGAAGGTGTCCCGTCGCAGCAAGAAGGTGTTGATTGCGCCGATTGCCATCAGTGCTGCGCTAATTACGGCTTACGTGATGAACTGGGTTCCCCCAGTGCCGCTCGTGCTCAAGCAGCAGGTTGCCTGCATCAACTTCGACAAGACGGATTACAGTTGCGATGTCGATGCACCGAGCTTCTTGCAGAAAATAGGTTTGAAGTCGTCATCGGTGCACCGCGATGCCGACATGCCACTTTACTACCTGAGTTCCGTGTATGCTCCGGCCGATTTGAAGGCCGAAATCGAGTACCGCTGGTATTATAAGGGATCGAATGACGCAACTTACAAGCTGACGGACAGGGTGTCTTCTGGGCGCATGCGTATTAATGGTGGCCGCGAGATGGGCTACCGCAGCTACAGCAAGAAGACGAACGCCCCGGCGGGCAAGTACCGTGTGGAAACGGCGTTCAAGGATGGCGCCGTTATCGGTGCGCTCGCCTTTGAAGTCGAAGAAGGTGCCCGCGATTCTTCGGGCTATGTCCGTGCCCACTTGGAGTAATCAAGCGACTCCGGGACGATAGGATTATGCAGTACGAGAAAGCCCCGTCGGATATGTTTTTCGAGAGCGAAATCCGTCCAGAACAGGACGGGCGCTTCTTGCTGGATTCCCTGTGCGAACGCTTCACCTATCACAGCCGCATAGATTGGGTTGACCGCCTGACGCGCGGGCTGGTGACGTTGAATGGCGAGGTCGCCGGAGTCGAGTCCATCGCGCATCGTGGCGACAAGGTTGTCTACCACGTGGAAAACTACACCGAGCCCGAGGTCCCGACCAACTTCACGACAGTTTTCGAGGATGACGAGTTCTTGCTGGTGGCAAAGCCGGCGGGTGTCCCGGTCCACCATACGGGCCGCATTTTCTACAACACCTTTGCCGCGATTATTCGCAGGGCATTTGACTGCGAGTCGGCCACCCCGATGCACCGGCTTGACCGCGATACTGGCGGGCTCATGCTCTTTGCCAAAGATGCCTCGACGGCGTCCCGTTTCCAGAAAAACCTGGACCGGATCTTGTTGCGCAAGTTCTACCTGGCTGTCGTGCCCGCGGGCTTCCCTGACGGGCCTGTTCCTGAAGAACACCACTTCGCAAAACATGGTCGGCGCGTTTCCGTGGATAAGGATGGCTTCGTGGATTGCGTGATGCCGCTGCGTGAGGATCCTGCCGACCCGATTCGGCTGCGCATGCATCATTTTGTGGATGGCAAACCCTGCCACACACGTTTCCGCAAGCTTTTTTCTGTGGAACACCCGGACTTGGGTATGCTCGATGTTGTCGAAGCTGAACTTTTGACGGGACGCAAGCACCAGATTAGGGCGCATCTTCTCGAATTGGGATTCCCCATTGTGGGCGACCGCCTTTACAGTCACGGGGGGCGCTATTACGACAAGATGACCCGCGGGGAACTGGGGGAGGATGACTACCGGGTTTTGGGCGCGCACCACCAAATGCTCTATGCGTACAGGGTGCAAATCCGTCTCCCTTACTGGGATGAATCCCGGGAATTTAGCAGTTTCGATTTTCCTCCGGACATGGGCCAACTTTTGGCTTCGTCGATTGATAGACTCAAGTCGAAATAATGGCTTTTTTTGGCTCAATTAGCCAATTTTAGCCTTTTTGAAAGTAAAATTATAGTTACTTGCATTTGTGCACCTTGACAACTAGGTTGCATTTTTTGCGTTTCTTCGCCATTTTTTGCGTTTTTATCTGATTTGGGGTGCTTCTTTGGATAAACCTCTTGTTTTTTTGCGAAAAAAACTTTGTCTTTTTGTTTTTTTTGCTTGTATATTCATTTTGGCTTTTTTCGGGAAAAACCTTTTTTCCCGTGCCTGAAAAAGAATATTGGAGATATTATATGGCAGAAGACTTGCAATACCTTATGGAACGCATCCAGAAAGATGCTGTCGATAAAGCGGAAACCGAGGCTGCGGCAATCATTGCCCGCGCCAAGGACAAAGCGGCAGAAATCGTGAAGGCGGCTGAAGCCGAGGCGAGCGCCAAGCTCGAAAAGGCCGACAAGGACGCCGAAGCGTTTACGGAACGCAGCGAACGTACTCTGGAACAGTCTGCCCGCGACCTCCTTCTTTCGGTAGGCAAGAATCTTGAAAAGATGATCTTGGATTTGCTCAACCTCCAGGTGGAAAAGTCCCTCGACGAGTCCACCGTGAAGCAGATGCTCCTCACCGTCGCTAAAAGCTATACCACCGATGTGGATGTGGAATTCTCCGAAGCCGATGCCAGCAAGCTCAGCTCCTTTGTGATGGGCGAATTTGCCAAGGAACTCGGCAAGGGCGTGAAGGTCGAAAGCGACAAGGGCGTCAAGTTCGGCTTCCGCATCAAGCTCGACGGCGGAAAGGTCACCCACGAATTTACCGAAGCTGCCATGGCCGATGCTCTCTCGGCCCTGCTCCGTCCTCAACTTTCCCGCGTTGTAAACGCCGCTGCCCAGGCCAAGTAGGATCGCGATGAGCTCTCCTTCTTACCTGATGGCGTCTCTTCCGATGCTTGAGATGGGCGATGTACCGCCCCTCTCCATGGAAGAGTTCCGTCACCGCTGCGTCGGTGTGCTGTCCGAGCCGGAACTTGCGGCCCTGGACGCCGTGCTCGATGACGGTGAATGCGAAGAATGTGACGACGAGTTCGTTCGTGCCTACAAGGCCCACGAAATCCAGATGAAAAACGTTTCGGGCAGGCTCCGCGCGGCTGCGTGGGGGCCCGATGTCCGTTTTACGGACAAGTCCTTCCCGGGCTACGATGTCACTTTCGCGAAGATGATTCAGGACGCGTTTGCCAAGTCGAATCCTATGGAAAAAGAGCAGGATATCGACAAGGCCCGTTTCTGGCTTGTGGACTGCCTTGCCGGTGTAGGCGAGGGGACTGTCAAGCATGTTTACGCATATGCGATCAAGCTGAAGATTTGTGAACGCTGGGCCCGCCTGACTGAAGAAGCCGGCGACAGCGCTGTTTTGAATGTTATTAATGCAAACGACCCTGCATACGCCAAAGCGGCGGAGCAGGAATGACCGGAGGTCCATTTTCAATGGCTAGTATCGGAAAAATCATCGGCGTGAACGGAAACTTGATCCGCGTCAAGTTCGAAACCGCCGTGTCCCAGAACGAAGTGGCGTATGCCAAGCTTACCCAGAAAAACAAGGACGGCAAGTCCGAAGTTATCCCGCTCAAGAGCGAAGTCATCCGTATCCGCGGTGACTACGCCGAACTCCAGGTGTTCGAAGACACCACGGGTTTAAAGACGGGTGACGAGGTGGAATTCACCGGCGAACTTTTGTCCGTAGAACTTGGCCCCGGCCTTTTGACCCAGGTCTTTGACGGTCTGCAGAACCCGCTCCCGAAGCTTGCCGAAGAATGCGGCTTCTTCCTGCAGCGCGGTAAATATTTGAAGGCGCTCCCGCGCGACAAGAAGTGGGCATTTACCCCGGTCGCCAAGGTGGGCGACGTGGTGGTCGCCGGCGATACGCTCGGCACCGTTCCCGAAGGCGTGTTCACGCACCGCATCATGGTGCCGTTCCGCCTGCTCGGCAAGTGGACTGTGGAATCGGTCGCTGCCGCTGGCGAACATGTCGTTGAAGATGTGGTCGCCAAGCTCAAGAACGACAAGGGTGAAACCCAGGACGTGACGATGGTGCAGACCTGGCCGGTGAAGATGCCGATCAAGGCCTATGAAGAACGCCTGCGCCCGAGCAAGCCTCTGACCATGCAGCAGCGCATTATCGATACGTTCTTCCCCGTGATGCAGGGCGGTACGTTCTGTACGCCGGGCCCGTTCGGTGCCGGCAAGACCGTGCTCCAGCAGCTCATGAGCCGCTACGCCGACGTGGATATCGTGATCTTGGCCGCTTGCGGTGAACGTGCAGGTGAAGTGGTGGAAACCCTCCGCGAATTCCCTGAACTGATTGACCCGCGTACCGGCAAGTCCCTCATGGAACGTACGCTGATTATTTGTAACACGTCTTCGATGCCGGTGGCTGCTCGTGAAGCTTCCGTGTACACGGGTGTGACTCTCGCCGAATACTACCGCCAGATGGGTCTGAACGTGCTCCTGTTGGCTGACTCGACTTCCCGTTGGGCACAGGCTCTGCGTGAAATGAGTGGCCGTCTGGAAGAAATTCCGGGTGAAGAAGCCTTCCCGGCTTACCTCGAATCCGTGATTGCCGCCTTCTATGAACGCGGTGGCGTGGTTCGCCTGAAAGACGGTTCTACCGGTTCCGTGACGATTTGCGGTTCCGTGTCGCCTGCAGGTGGTAACTTCGAAGAACCGGTGACCCAGGCTACCTTGAAGGTGGTGGGCGCATTCCTCGGCCTTAGCCGTGAACGTTCCGACCAGCGCCGCTTCCCGGCCATCCACCCGCTGGATTCCTGGTCCAAGTACGAAGGCATCATCGATTCCAAGAAGGTTGCCGAAGCCCGTCACATCCTCGCGAACGGCGTGGACGTGAACAACATGATGAAGGTGGTGGGCGAAGAAGGTACTTCGATCGACGACTTCGTGATTTACTTGAAATCCGAATACCTCGATGCCGTTTACCTGCAGCAGGACGCCTATAACGAAATCGACGCCGCCTGCTCCGCCGAACGCCAGAAGTACGTGTTCGACAAGGTTTACACCATCCTCAAGACCCCGATGAAGTTCAGCGAGAAGGACGTCGCCCGTACGTTCTTCCTCAAGCTCACTCAATCGACGAAGGACTGGAACCGCGTCAAGTTCGATTCCCAGGAATTCAAGGACCTTGAACAAAGTATTTTCGCTTCCGTGAAGGAGGTTTCCGCTAATGCATAATGTGGCATACCATCGTAT
>Ga0129306_1000698_pt1 | contig 48098 bp, 37 predicted proteins | sample P827metagenome_FD_94438 | JGI IMG/M metagenome (GOLD analysis project Ga0129306, IMG submission 94438) | Capybara group fecal microbial communities from Wisconsin, USA - P827 metagenome | ecosystem: Host-associated > Mammals > Digestive system > Large intestine > Fecal | place: USA: Wisconsin... | reverse complement strand
GTATCCCTTGTGGATACTTTTTCATTCCCTTTTTCCCTGACATAGCAACGCCCCCTATGTAGTTATTGTCCTACATAGGGGGCCTTTTGTCTATTGTCCGTTTTTACTGGTCCGGTTCACCGGCGCGGAGCTTTTCCTTCCTATCTCTCTGTTAAAAGCAGCAGCCGTTCCGGGGGCAGTTCCACCCAAAAAGGTCCGTCTCCTGCCGGAACAGCGCGCTCCGCCGGCCAGGCCATGCGCAGCAGGTTTTCTCCCGGGGCTTTCAGGAGAAGCACCGCCCGATGGGGCTCATGGATCCGCCGGAGGATCCGGCAAGAAAAGTGGTTTATTCCCGGGCCGGCCACCGCCCGAAGGTGCTCGGCCCGGATGCCCACATGGGACATTCCCCTTGGAAGCGGTCTGCCCGTCTCCAAGATCCCGCCCCAGTCCGGCACTTCCAGCCTCCCGTTTTCCAGCGGCTTTGCCTGGGACAAGTTTTCACACCCGGACAGGCGGCAGGCTGCCAGGGTGGCCGGTGCTTCAAAGAGTTCCCGCACCGTCTGGACCGGCTGTGACCTGCCCCGGTCCAGGACACAGACACTCCCGCACTGGCCGCAGATCTCCTCCCGGCTGTGGCTGACAAAGAGCACCGGACCGGAAAACCGGGCCAGCCGTTCCATCAGGTCCACCTCGATCTGCCCCTTCAAATAACTGTCCAGGGCGGAGAAGGGCTCGTCCAACAGCAGCGCCTCGGGGCGGCTGGCCAAAATACGGGCCAGGGCTGCCCGCTGCTGCTGTCCGCCTGAGAGCTGCCGGGGATATTTCCCCCGGCACTCCTCCAGATGGAAAGAAGTCATCAGCCGTTCCGTCTCCGCCCGCCGGTTGCCCCGCTCCCGTACCCCGGCGGCGATGTTGGCCTCCACCGTCATGTTGGGAAAAAGGGCGTAGTTTTGAAACAGGCAGCCCACTCGCCGCCGTTGAGGGGACAGGTCGATGCGCCGTTTGGAATCAAAGAGTACCCGGCCATTGAGTTCAATATGACCGGAATCCGGCCGTTCCACCCCGGCAATGCAGCGCAGGGTGACGCTTTTTCCGCAGCCCGAGGCTCCCAGCAGGCCGGTGACCCCCTCCCCGGCCTCAAAATTCACATTCAACCGGAAGGGGCCGAAGTCTTTTCGGATATCCACCAGCAATCCCATCAGTCCGCCGCCTCCTCTTTGGTCTGCTCCCTCCGCCGCTTTCCCCGCTCTTTCCGCTCCAGCATGTTCACCGCCATCAGCACCACCGCCGAAATTGCCAAATTGACCATGACCCAGCGAAAGGCCATGGCGTCGTCATTGGTACGCCAGAACTGGTAGACGGTAGTGGAGATGGTAGCGGTACGCCCGGGGGTGTAGCCGGCGATCATGGAGGTGGCGCCGTACTCCCCCAGGGCCCGGGCAAAGGCCAGCACCGTCCCCGCCAAGATGCCCTGCCGGCAGCAGGGCATCCGCACCCGCCAGAAGATCCAGGTATTGGACCTGCCCAGTGTCTGGGCCGCATAGGCCAAGGTGGAATCGAAGGCCTCGAAGGCGCCTCGGGCGGTCCGGTACATCAACGGGAAAATGACTACCGCCGTGGCAAAGATGGCCGACCACCAGGTCATGGTCAGTCTGACCCCAAAATGCTCCAACACCCAGGCCCCCACTATACGTTTTGGGCCCAAAAGCCGCAGCAGCAGGTATCCCACCACCGTGGGGGGCAGCACCAGGGGCAGGGTGAACACCACGTCCAGCAAACCCTTTACCAGCCGTGGCGCCTGGGCCACATAGTAGGCAGCCAGAATACCCAGAAAAAAGATGATCAGGGTGGAGATGGCGGCGATCCGCAAGGAATTATACAAGGGATACCAGTCCAAGGAGACACCTCCCAACTGTCTTTGGGGAATGGGACGGAGAAACCTGTAGAGCTACTCCGTCCCGGACGCGGATTCAGGCCAGGGGAGAAAAACCCACGCTTTCAAACACGGCGCCGGCCTCATCCCCGGTCAAGTAGTCCAGAAACGCCTGGGCTTGTTGGGGATATTTACTATCCTTCAGCACGGCGGCGGGGTAAATCACCTGACCGCACATGTCGGCTGTGGCACAATCTACTACCTCCAGGCCGGCAGAGAAGGCGTCGGTGCCATAGATAATGCCGCAGTCCACAGACGCCTCCGACACCTGGGTGGTGACCTCTTTCACATTGGAGCCGTAGGTCAGCACGCCGGAGGAAGCCAGCGCCGCCTCATCCAAGCCATAGTAGTCAAAAATTTTCAGGGTGTACTGGCCTACGGGCACGTCGCTGTTGCCCATAGCCAGGAACACGTCGCCGCTTTGAAGCAGCTGCGCCAGCTGGTCGAAGCTCTCTATTCCCTTGGGGTTCCCCTCGGGGACAGCCAGGGTCACCTTGTTTTCCAGCAGGTCGATGTGGCTGTCCGTGTCGATCATATCCAAACTGTCAGGGTTCTTTTCCTGGTCTTCGAGCAGCGAACCGTCCAAAGCGTTCATCTGCTTGGGCGCGGCTGAGATGAACAGATCGCACTGGGCGCCCTCTTTGATCTGCTTGAGCAGGTCGCCGGAGGAGGCAAAATTGTATACCAGGGTCACATTAGGGTCCACGGTTTTGTACTGTTCCGCAATGGTCTCCAGCGTCTCCGTCATAGAGGCGGCGGCAAAGACCACCAATTCCACTGCTTGGGCGGCGGGCTCCTGGTCCCCGCTTCCGGAGGAGGTGGACTGGCTGGTGCCTGCGCCGCACGCTGTCAGGGACAGTGCCAACGCACAGGCTAGGGACAGGGACATCAATTTTTTCATGCTGCATTCTCCTTTGCTCGTTTTGTCTTGATTAATCATGCTCCGCACCTTCTCCCCCTCCGGGGCCGGAAAAGGACGAAGCCTGGACAGCCTGGACTATGTTATCGGGCGCACTCGCCCGTCGTCCCTCTTAAGATCTCCAGTCCATGGGGCAGCGCAGGCAGAATGGCCTCCAGACATTCCCGCGCCGCCTTGGGGCTGCCGGGCAGGTTGACGATGAGCGTACGTCCCCGGATGCCCGCCGCCGCCCGGGACAACATGGCCCGCGGAGTATGTTGGAGGGAATACCACCGCATGGCCTCCGGGATACCGGGGACTGGCCGTTCCACCACGTCCATTGTGGCCTCGGGGGTCACATCTTTTGGGGAAAAGCCGGTGCCTCCGGTGGTGAGGATCAGATCGGCCAGGTCCCCGTCGCACAGACGGCGCAGTTCCCGGGCCAGGCCCGCCCGGTCGTCGGGCAGCAGGGCGGTCCAGACCACCTGAAATCCCGCCTCTTCCGCCATGGCCCGGACCGCCGGGCCGCTTTTGTCCTCCCGTCCTCCGGCATAGCCGGAGTCGCTTAGGGTAATCACAGCAGCTCTCATATCAACGCTCCTCCTCCAAAATCAGCTCGTCGCCCACCGAGATCACGCCCCCCTGGAGCACCTTGGTGAACACGCCCTCCCGGGGCATGATGCAGTCCCCCACCTGGCGGTAGATCTCACAGTGGGCGTGGCATTGCTTTCCGATCTGGGTCAGCTCCAGCTCCACATTGCCGCAGCGGAAGCGGGTCCCCACCGGCAGCGTCTTAAAGTCAAAACCCTCCACCAGCAGGTTCTCCCCGAAATCTCCGGGGCCCACATCGGCTCCCGAAGCCCGGAATTCCTCCACCCGGTCGCTGGACAGCAGGGATACCTGGCGGTGCCACCGGCCCGCGTGGGCATCCCCCTCGATCCCCCAATTCTCCAACAGGCGTACGGTGCCCACATTTTTCTTCCGGGTTCCCCTCTGTTCGCTGATGCAAACTGCCACGATCCTTCCCATGAGGTCAGCCTCCGATCTCGTTCATATTGTGTTTCTCGTCTCCCGGAGTCCGGCCCCCACCGAAGTGGTGGCCCGCGGGCTTCCGGTAGACCGCCTCCCTGATTCGGGCGGACAGCTCCCAATCCTCCGCCCCATTTCGGAGCAGGGCCTTCAGGTCTAAAGCGGCGTCATACTGGAGGCAGGTTTTCAGCAGTCCCCCGGCAGTAAGACGCACCCGGTTGCAGCTGCCGCAGAACTGATGGCTCACAGCGCTGATAAAGCCCACACGCCCCGCAAAGCCAGGAAAAGTCACATACCGGGCCGGGCCGCCGCCCCTCTTCTCCGGGCAAACCCTGGCAGGACCGAAGGCAGCCTCCAGCGCGGCAAGCACCTCTCCCTCCTCCCGGCGGTCCATGCCCCGTCCCAGACCGATGGGCATAAGCTCAATAAACCGCACATCCAGGGGCGGTCCCGCCTGAGCCATTCCAGCCAGGCAGACCCACTGGTCTCTGTTGGCCCCGGTGGGGACACAATTGATCTTCACGGTCAGGCCGGGCACCGCCCGAGCCCTATTCAGTCCCCGAAGGGCCGCCTCCAGACCGTCCCGCCGTGCGATGGCACGGTACTGGTCCCGGTCCAGCGTGTCCAGGCTGAGGTTGACCGCATCCAGCCCCGCCGCTGTCAGGGCGGGCAGCTGCTCTTCCAGCAGCACCCCGTTGGTGGTCAGACCCACCCATCGAATCCCAGGCACCCCTTTCAGCCGGGCCACCAGTTCAGACAGGTCCTTCCGAACCAAGGGCTCGCCCCCGGTGAGCCGCACCCGGCTGATCCCCAGGCCGGCAAAAATCCGGACCAGACGCTCGATCTCCTCATAGGAGAGGATCTGATGGTGGTCCGTCCACGCCACCCCGGACTCCGGCATGCAGTAGACGCACCGCAGGTTGCAGCGGTCAGTGACTGAGATCCGCAGATAGTCGATCTCCCGCCCACGGCAATCCGTCATGGACGCGCCTCCTCTTCCTCCGTCCCCGGCCGGCGGTAAGTCCCTGACTTGCCTCCGTCTTTGCTCACCAGGTGGATCTCCGAAAGCTCCATCCCCCGGTCCATGGCCTTGCACATGTCGTAGACGGTGAGCAGCGCCACGGTGACTCCGGTGAGCGCCTCCATCTCCACCCCGGTCTGGCCGGACAGCTTTGCCGTGCATTGAGCCAAAATGGCCCGCTCTTCCCCCAGAACGGTAAAGTCCACCGACAGATGGGACAGGGGCAGCGGGTGGCACAGGGGGATCAGCTCAGCGGTTCGCTTGGCCGCCATAATTCCCGCTACCCGGGCCACGCCCAGCACATCCCCCTTGGCGGCGGTGCCGCCAGTGATGGCCCGCAGCACCTGGGGGGAGACGGTGATCTTCCCCTGGGCCACAGCGGTCCGGAGGGTGGCTGACTTGTCCGTCACGTCCACCATCACCGCATTGCCCCGGGCGTCAAAATGATTGAATCCGGACTCCATACACAGCACCTCGTTGTCTCCTTCAATTTCCCTTGCCAAAGGGACAGATCGGATAGCGGCAGTCAGGGCAGCCCAGGCACAGGCCGCCGTGTCCCATCCCCTTCAGGTCTCTCCGACTTACCCGCACCCCAGCCGCGATCCGGGGCAGTACCAAGTCAAAGATGGTGGCTTTCGCGTACATCACGCAGCCAGGCAGCCCCAGGATCGGGGTGCCGTTGGAGAAATAACCCAGCAAGAACATGGCGCCCGGGAGGACGGGGGCCCCGTAGGCCACGATCTCCGCCCCCGTGTCCCGGATGGCGCCGGGGGTCCGGTCGTCCGGGTCCACGCTCATCCCTCCGGTACACAGGATCAGGTCCACACCCTGTTCCAAAAATTCCAACGCGGCAGCGGTGATCGCCCCCCGGTCGTCTCCGGGCAGGCAGTGGTGGGTGACCTGGATCCCGTACCGGGCCAGCTTTTGGAGGATGACCGGAGTAAAGGCATCCTGGACCAGCCCCTTGGCCACCTCGCTCCCGGTGGTGATCAGGCCGCAGGTCCGCAGCTTCCAGGGCAGAAGGGACAGAATCGGCCGGTCCCCCGCCTTCTCCTCCGCCGCCCGCAGCTTTTCCTCTTCGATGACCAGGGGGATGATTCGGGTTCCCGCCAGCTTGTCTCCGCGCCGGACGGCGGTATTGGTGTGCCGGGTGGCAATGATGATCTCGTCCTCGTCGTTGACCGCATCCAGCCGGGGCACATCCACCTGGAACAGACCGTCGCACTGGGCGATCACCTCGATCTTGCCCTCTTTCACCGGGGTCAGGTCCATGTTCTCGTTCCGGCACAGGGCGGCCAGCCGCTGGGCCGCCTCATTCTCGTGGAGGACACCGGGTGTCCTTTCCCACACATACAGGTGCTCCTTGCCCATGGAGAGGAGCACGGGGATATCTTCCGGGGTTACGATGTGCCCCTTGCGGAAGCGGGCATCCTTTGTGACCCCGGGAATGATCTGGGTCAAGTCGTGGCACAGCACATGACCCACCGCGTCTTTTGTCTCGATCAGTTTCATATCAAACCCTCCGAACCCGAAAAATCCCGCACACCCGACCGGCACTGGATCAGCTGGGCGGCGATAGAGATGGCGATCTCAGCCGGACTGCGGCCGCCGATGGGCAGGCCGATGGGGGTAACGATGCGCCGCAGGTCCTGTTCGGAAAAGCCCATTTTTCGCAAACTCGCAAAAGAAGCCGCCGATTTACGGATGCTGCCGATGAGGCCGATGTAACGCGCGGGAGTATGCAGCACCTGCTGCTGGACCAGCAAATCGTTCTGGTGCCCCCGCGTCATAATACAAACATAATCGTCCTTGGTGATGTCCACCCGGTCGGAGATCCGTCCAAAATCAATGCACCGGACCTCCCGGGCCTGCGGAAAGAGCCGGGGCTCGGCAAACTCCGGCCGGTCCTCCAGCACCACGCAAGGAAAATCCAGGGGGGCGAGCACCGGCACCAAAGCCTGAGCCACATGACCGCCGCCGAAAATATAGACCGTTCCGGCCCGCTGGACCTGTTCACAGAACCACTGTCCCCCTTCCGCCCGTCGAACAACAGGCTCCTGGGGCAGTTCCGCCGTCACACAGGCGGGAGGAACCACCCTCCCGCCTCCCCCCTGGGGCCACAGGACTAGGCTCCCGCCCGCCTGGAGGGGGGTCAACAGCCAGAAGGGAGTCCCTGCTCCAAACCGTGCCAACGCCTCCCGGCACAGCTCCAGCACCTCCCGGTCCCCGCCCTGGATGGGCAAAAAATAGACCTGCACCTGGCCGCCGCACACCATGCCCAGCCCGGCTGTGTCCTCCTGGTTCAGTTGGAAGCTCTGCAGGAGAGGCTGTCCGCCATCCAGCAGCGCCTGGGCCATGGCGATACAGCGGTATTCCACCGCGCCTCCCCCAATGGTGCCGGCCAGAAGTACCGACCGGGACACCAGCATTCGGGCCCCCGCCCCCCGGGGGGTGGAGCCTGAACTGGCCACCACCGAGACCAGCACCGTGTCCTCCCCACGGACCAGGGCGTCCTCCAGAACAGAAAACAGTTTTTTCATGGCTTCTCCTCTCCGCCCCCTCCGGGGCTGCGCAGATAGTCGGGAAACGATTGATCAAAGAGCCGGCGTGCCTCCTCGGACAGCGTCTCATGGAAGCGGCGGTAACAGGCCAGCAGCTCCGCTCCCCGCTCAGTCAGGGAGGACCCGCCCCCCTCCGGTCCTCCGGCAGTCCGCCGGGCCACGGGGAAGCCAAGCTGCCGTTCCATGGTTTTGATGGCCTTCCAGCCCTTGGAATAGGAGATGTGCATACAGGCACAGGCACTTTGCAGGGAGCCGGTCTGGCCGATCATGTCCAGGAGCTGGACGTTCTCGGTGGTGAGGAACAGCTCCTCCATGCCAATGTTCACCTGCAGGTCCAGACGAAGGTCTCCATGGCCCCGGAGTCTGGCCTGATACCGGAGCAGTCGGCGGTAGTCCTCGGGCGTGTCGGCGTCCATCAGCACCCCGGGATCTCCTGTCTCCACCGGGACCACCTCCAGGGCGCCTGTGGACAGCAGGCCCTTCAGCCCTCCCGGTCCGCGCCAATCCAGCACCCGCTCCACCGCGTCGGCCCGGAGCAGCAGCGGATGCCCTCCCTTCCCCTGGTACAGGGGCCGCACCACCTGGGCTTCCACTCCCAGCATGCGCTCCAGCGTCTCCCGGGCCACCAGGGGCACATCCGCCGGCGTCACAAAGACCTGTTCGGTACCCGCAGGCAGGGCGGCCAGCCCAAGCTGCAGGGAGGTCAGCATATCCGTCTGGGCAAACCGTTCATTTTTCAAAAACATAACGCCGCTGTCAAATAAGTGCCGCTCCAGCACGGCACTTTGATAGCCGGTAACCACCAAAATATTCTCTGCCCCCGCACCCCGCAGGGTGTCGATGGTATGGCGGATCACGGTGGAGCTGTCCAGGCACAGAAGTGGCTTAAAGTCCCGCATCCTGGCGGACAGACCTGCAGCGGCAATCACGGCGGAAACTGCCATGACGCACTCATCCTCTCCCAAAGCTGTAAAATTTGGCTGCATCGTACCACGGCACCCCGGTTTTGTCAACCAAAAAAAGCGATTTTCTCAAGCGTTGAGAAAATTTTTATTTTTGTCACCCGGTTCAACGCTTTTTCAATGCGCCTATGCTATGGTAAGATATCATGATACTCAAGTCCGCGTCCCTCGGGACGGTTTGAAGGAAAATTTTCTCTTTCGAGGAGGAGGATCCACCATGAAGCTGGTCGGAACGGAACAGCCGATCCATGACGCCCGGAGCAAAGCCACAGGCCGCCTGCGCTATACCTGTGACATTGTGCAGCCCCGCCAAGCCCACCTGGCCATGGTTTTCAGCTCGATCCCCCATGGCTATGTCGTCTCTGTGGATGCCACAAAGGCGCTGGAACTGAGCGGCGTGTACGGCGTGTTCCACTATTACAACACCCCGGAGTACCGCTTCAACCATTACCGCACCCAATTCCAGGCCGCCCAAGATCTGCCCCCGGAGGAATGTGTGTTCCAACGCTATGTCCGTTTTGTGGGTGACCGGGTAGCGGCTGTGGCGGCCAAGGATCCGGAAACCGCCCGCCGGGCCGCCGCTTTGGTCAAGGTAGAATATCAGCAGCTCCCCTACGCCACGGATTTCGATGAGGCGCTGACCGGCAAGCACTGTTTGGATGGGCAGGCCCCCATTGAGGACGAGTGCAACATCACCGTGGGCCAGCCCCGACCCGACGAGGCCGAGGGGATCGAGGTCACCGTCCACAATGAACTAAGCCGGCTTCACCATGCGGCGATGGAACCCCATGCCTGCGTGGCTGACTACGACCCCGATACGGACGAACTGACCATTCAAAGCCCCAACCAGGCGGTCTTTGGCATCCGCACCGTCGTCGCCGATATGCTGCACATGCCCTATAACCGGGTCCGGGTGATCAAGGCCCCCATGGGCGGCTCCTTCGGCGGCAAACAGGAGTGGATGCTGGAGCCGGTGTGTGCCGTGGTGGCCAAGGAGCTGAAGCGCCCGGTCAAGCTGGTCTATGACCGCGCCGCCTCCATGCGCTCCACCTATTGCCGGTGCGCCATGCGCGGAGATGTGCGCGGGGTGTTCCGCAAGGACGGCACGCTGCTCCGGCTGGATCTGGACATTCTCCTGGACGCCGGCGCTTACATCGGCAACTCCCGCGACTATATTCGGGCCCCCTTTGGCAAAATGTTCCGCTGCTACCGGGTCCCATACGGCACCCTTCACGGCCGGGTCGTGTCCACCAACACCACCCCGTCCGGCGCTTTTCGCAGTTGGGGCGTGGCCGAGTACTATGTGATGGTGGAGCACATGCTGAACAAGGCCGCCGCCGCTCTGAACATGGACCCGGTGGAGCTGCGGCTCAAAAATGTACTGCTCCCCGGCGAATCGGATATCAAGATGAAGCTGCCTGTGGAGGAAACCCGCACCCGGGAGTGTCTGCTCCAGGGCCGGGACCATTTCCACTGGGAGGAAAAGCGGAAGGCGGACACGGAATTCAACGCTTCCAACCACCGATACAAGCGAGGAACCGCTGTGGCCTGCGGCGGTCACACCAACACTTACTACACCCGGTTCAATGACTTTGCCGGGGTGGAGGCCCGGATGTGCGACGACGGCACGGTCCAGGCCAACGTGAGCATCCACGACCACGGCTGCGGCTCTGTGCAGGCCTTCAAGATGATCCTGGCAGACGCGCTGGAGCTGCCCATTGACCTGATCCGTATGGGCGAGGCCGACACCGCCCATACCCCCTATGACTACGGCTGCTTCTCCAGCCGCAGCACCTTTGTGGTGGGCCGCGCGGTTCAATGCTGCGGTGAGAATCTGCGCCGTGAGATCATCAAGTCCGCCGCGCTGATGCTGGACGTTCCCGAGGAGGAGCTGTACATCAAAGATGCATCTGTCCGGCGCAAAGGGTATGAGGATGTGGCACTTCCTTACAAGGATATCTCTCAGTGGACCATCCTGAACCGGCGGCAGGAGCTGTTTGCCGACGCCCGCCATCACAATGTCACCAACCCCACGGTCACCGGCGCCCACTTCGCCCATGTGGAGGTAGACACCTGGACCGGCCTGACCAAGGTGCTGGATTATCTGGCTGTCCACGACGTGGGTCAGGCCATCAATCCCGCCATGTGCATCGCCCAGACCCAGGGAGCCATCCAAATGGGCTGCGGCGCGGCCCTGCGCGAACAATTCACCTTCGCTCCCGATGGACGCAGCGTCAGCAGTCTTGCCAAATATCACTTGATGAACGCCCCGGATCTGCCGGATATCCAGGTAGAACTGATCCAGGACGGCCGTTCCCAGGAGGGGCCCTTTGGAGCCAAATCCATCGGTGAAGTGGGCATGGTGCCCGTGGCCGCCGCCGTGGCCGGAGCGGTCAACCAGGCGCTGGACGCCGATCTTCAGGTGATCCCCATGGATCCGGATCGGATCGTGGAATATCTTACAAAGAGGGAGGCAGCAAAATGCGACTGAACTTTTTTGTGAATGACGCCCCCGTGTCTCTGGAGGTAGACCCTCAGCGCCGCCTGCTGGACATTTTGCGGGAAGACCTGGAATTGACCGGGACCAAGGAGGGCTGCTCTGAAGGGGAGTGCGGCGCCTGCACCGTCATTATGGATGGTTTGGCCGTACACGCCTGCCTGACCTTGGCCGCTCAGCTTCAAGGCCGGCATGTCACGACCATCGAGGGTCTGGAGAAGAATGGGGAGTTGGATATCCTCCAGCGCTGCTTTGTTGAGGAGATCGCCATCCAGTGCGGCTTCTGCACCACGGGCATGATCATGTCCGCCAAGGCCCTTTTGCTGCACAACCCCAATCCCACCGAGGAGGAGATCCGAACCGCTCTGTCCGGCAACCTGTGCCGCTGCTCCGGTTATGTACAGATCGTCAACGCGGTAAGCCGCGCCGCTCGTGAGTTGGGAGGAGAAGTATGAGTACCTGCTATATTCCCAATACCCTGGATGAATTGGGGGGCGCTCTGGGGCATCTGACGAAAGACAGCCTGATCCTGGCCGGCGGAACCGATTTGGTCCTTAAGATCCGCTCCAAGTACCTGTACCCCGACATACTGCTCAGTCTCAGCGATATTCCGGAACTGCGGGAGATCCGCATCACCCCCGAGCAGGCGGTGATCGGCTCCATGTCTACCATGCATCAGGTGGAGCTTGCCCTGGACGGCCTTGAGGACCTCCAGGCCCTGGCTGACGCGGCCGGCGGCGTAGGTTCCCCCCAGATCCGCAACAAGGCCACCATCGGCGGAAACGTGGCCAACGCCTCTCCGGCCGCAGACACCCCTTCCGTGCTGTGGGCGCTGAACGCCCAGGTAGATATTATGGGGCCCGGCGGCGTGCGGCGCTCCGTCCCCATTCAGCAGTTTTTCGCAGATGGAAAGACCGTACTGTCCCTTGGCGAAGTGATCCTCAGCTTTACCATCGACCGGACCGCACTGACTGGCTGGCGGTCTGCCTTCGTCAAGCTGGGGCACCGTTCCCAGGTCACTATTTCCCGTATCGGAATGGCCATGGCCCTGCGGCAGGACGCATCCGGGGTGATTCAGGATGCCCGGGTGGTGGTGGGCGCCATCAAACCCATTCCCTTCCCCCTTCCCGCGGCTGAGGACATCCTGCGGGGCAACCTGCCCGATCCCTGCTTGGCCGAGGCCCTGGGCGCCACCTTCCGCGGCAATACCCGCCGCGCCTATAAGGAGGCCGCCGCTAAGGGCGTATTTGAAGACGTCCTGCTTCGTTTCCAAAAAAATTGAAAATTTTCTCTCCCTCAAAAGGTCCGGGACCGATGTATCACATCGGCCCCGGACCTTTCCCGTTTACAAAGGCCTATCCAGGCAAAATAAAACTGATACCGCCGGAGTGGCGGTATCAGTCTGAAACTTATTTCGTTCTTTAGGAGTGGGTCTCCCTCCGCTCATGCCGGGCCGTTCAACCGCTTACCCGGCCAGCGGTTTGCTGATTACAGTAACAGCAGCGTTTCGCTCAGCCGTTTCCCGGCGGAGCCCCCAAAGTCCTCCGCTCGCCGGATGCGCAAAAAAGAGGAGCCGTAGATCATCCGCTCATTTTCCAGCTCGTTGTCATCGCCCAAAAAGATGCCGATGACATGTACGCCCTCTCGGCGCAGCTTTCTGACCTGAAAGCAGGTATCCTGTATGGCCGCGTTCCCGATATACTTTTCCGGGGCGCCCGGCCGGTGTCTGCCGCTCACCATATCGTTGGGCAGGCCGTCACTAAAGACGATGACGATCTTATGATCCTCCCGCCGCTTTAAAAGGTCAATCCCGGCGGCGGCCAGCGCCAGCCCATCCCGGTTGTTGGAGGTCGCCCGATACTCCAGAATCTTGCGATCCGCCTCGGGCTTATCATCGTAATCCCGAAAGCGCCTCAGCACCGTGTGATCCCCATAGGTGCAGTAGCTCATTACCCGGTGGGGGATCTGGATCCCGCTCAGGGCGGCGCTGAACAGATAGCTCTGCAGCGCCACCATGGACTGACGGACAGCCTGTGATCCGCTGGCATCGATCAGCAGCTCCACCACAACGGTGGATTGATCCTGACGAAATACCTTGTGAAAAAGCTGCGGCTCTTTGCAGCGTCCCACCTTCCACAGGGCGCTGTTTACCAGCACACCGTGGTCTGCGCGGTAGATCTCCGGGTCATTTTTTAAATTCAGCGCATTTCGAAACGCCTGCTCAATGCTCCGGATCCCCTGCCGGGCAGAGTTCTCGTGCTCCTCCAGCATTCGCAGGTTGGCATCCCGGCACGCTCTCAACGCACCGGCTCTGGGAGAGGCTTCCTTGTATGCGCTTTCCGGAAGGCCGTCTGTAAAGAGCAGCTTGCGTCCCTCATGAATACCCACGCAGACCGTGCGCTCGATCTCCCTCATGGCCTTTTCCGTTTGAAAGCTGGGGCCGAAGTTTTGGGCAAGGTACTCGGGGATCGCCGCCAGCGCCTCCTCGGACAGCTCCATGCCGTCCGCCGAGGTGTCGCTGGCCTTCTTATATTTCAGTTCCGGCTGGGAATCATCCGGCTCCGAAGGCTGCACCTGGTCCGGAGCGAGGTGCTGTCCCTCCCACAGGTCATCGGAAAGTTCGAATACGGGGAGCTCGTCGTGGCTGTGGTCGGGCGCAAAGTATTTGGTGAAAATCTCCTTGTACAGCTGCACGGCCTGCTCCACCAGCGCCCTTGCGTCCGCACAGTTTACGCTCTCCTCCACCAGCTGCGTGAACAGCTGCAGCACATGCTCAAAACCGGAAAAATTTTTTAGAATCCGGCGGCTCTCCTCGTTCGCCGTCCGGGGAAATTCTTCCGTCAGCCAATAGATGCTCATCCAGCCCCGTGAGGAGTGCCGCAGCCGCAGGGGATCATAGTCCAGCAGCTCCCGGGCGGCTTGTTCCGCCATGACCGGGACGCCGGGCCGCTCGTCCGCCAGCTTTTTGCGCACTACATATTCCAGGCAGATATGGGTGATGGGGAGCAGGACATGCATGTCATATGCCGCATAGCGGTGCCGCCTGAGCCACAAGTTCAGCTCGTCCAGCCCAAACAGCTTATCCCCGCCGCCCAGGATCACACCCTCATACACCGAGATCATGCCGCCCGCCTTTCGATACGGGTCGCTCATAAGGAGAATGTATTCCGGATATTTTCTTTTGCTGTGATCCTCGGAAACCGTCAGAAACAGGCTTTCCTCTCTATCAATACTCACGTTGCTCTCCCGTTAGACAAATCTTGTCATCACAACATCCTGAACCAGCTGATACTCATACTCGTCAAAGCATTTGTTGGTAATGTTGAGCGCCACTGCGTCCTTCGGGCGCATTCCGTCTGTCATCAGCCGCAGGGCGGCAATCATGCCGCGCAGATCCACCGGATGGGTGGAGATCTCTCCATTGACCGCTTTCTCGTTCAGATCCATAAACAACCCAATGCAGCGGTCGATGTGCTCCTCCGCCGCGTTGGGGACGTCGGCTTGCAGCAGCCGGTGCAGCTGCTGGGGCTGCAGCGTCGGCATTCGGATCACCGCAAAACGCGAGACCAGCGCTTCGTTCAGCTCCCGGGTCCCCGCGTACCCGTAGTTCATGGTGGCAATAAAGCGGGTGGCCGGGTGCATGGGGATGCATTCATACCCCGGCACATCGATCAGCCTGCGGTAGTCCAATACCGAGTGCATCACCACAACGGCGTCATTCTTTGCCATATTGATCTCATCCAGAATGCAGAAGCCGCCGTGCTGGGCCGCCTGTGCCACCGGGCCGTTGCGCAGCCGCACTTCCCCGCCGACAAAGGTATCGGTCCCGATCAGGGTGCTGCTGTCGGTGTTCACATGGAACGAAACATTGTAGACGGGTCTTGCAAATAACCAGGCCAGGTTGTCCGCCAATATGTTTTTTCCGGTGGCCTTTCCTCCGCACAGCAGGATATTTTCGCCCTGCAGCAAGGCGGAAACGGCCAGATCCAGGATCTCTTCGCCGATAAACTCCACGGGCGGTTTTGTAATGCGCCCCTGTACGGCTGCTTCCGCAGCGTACTGTTTCTTGAACTGTTCCAGTCGAATCGTCAAATCTTCTCTCATAGCGCGCTCCGTCTTTACCTTTACTCGGGCAGACGCCCGGTTTTGAAGCCACAACGGCACTGCCTTTGTGACTGTTGTCGTACATTCAATTTTATCTTTCTCGTATAAGCTTGTCAATTTATTTATAACGGAACTGCCCAAGCAGCCCAAAACGGAAAACCAGCCCATGAATTCTCTCTATATGATGAACTGAAAAAGGCATAAAACGCCGGACAGGACCCATTCTGTCCGGCATCATTATTGCCACGCCCGGGCTTTTTATTACATGCCAGCTGCACAGAGCCGATGGTTGTCTTTGTGAAAACAACGCGGCAGCAGCTCGAACGTTGGCACGTTCGGGCTGCTGTTTTATCTTTTTTAATCTGTGTCAGATATGCAGATACGCCCGCAGTCCTTTCAGCTTATCCCGGCTGATAGGCAGTTCGGCGCTGGAGCCCCGGACCCGAAGGGCAAAATCGCTCCCGCTCCAGGGAAAGATATCCTGTACATACTTCAAATGAACCAGGTAAGACTTGTGGATCCGATAGAACCGCTTTCCCCGCAGCCGCTCCTCAAAGGCCCCCAGGGCTGTATTGTCACTGTATTGTTCTCCGGTAAGGGCGTGGATGACGCAGTGCTTGCCGGAGCCATCTGACTCAATATATGTGATCTCATCCAGCGCCAGCAGGACCGTATGGCGGCGATTGGTGTTGACGGCAACCCGGAATTCATCGTCCTGCTCCGGGTGGGTCTTTTCATACTGACCGAGAATCTGTCGGATGCGGGCAGGGTCATAGGGCTTGAGTATATAGTCGTTCGCTTGCAGCTCAAAGGCGGTCACCGCGCATTCCGAGTAGGCGGTGGCAAAATAATCTTGGCATCCGGCATCAGCCGCCGGGCCAAAGAAGCTACCGTCGTCCCCTCCATATCTCCCAGGTGGACATCAATGAACAGGAAGTCGAAGGTTTTCTTTTCCAGCAGCTGCATCGCCTGAACGCCGCTCCCGGCCTCATATATCTCCGCCTGCGGAAAATCCTCATAAATGAGACGGACCAATTCCATGCGGGTCAGTTTTTCGTCGTCAATTACTGCGATACGCATAAGCCGTACTCCTTTCTGTTCCGGGCCGCAGACCGCCGGGTGGTATAACCGGGATGGAAAACGCTACAATTGACCCTTTCTCTGAGCTGTCCACCGTAAAGCTGCATTGACTTCCATAGACGGAGCGCAGACGCTTCTGGACGTTGAACAGCCCGGTATAGCCGGGGTCCCGAGGGTCCTGGAGCCGCTCTAAAATTTCCGGCGGGAAGCCATGTCCGTGGTCAGCAACCTGGATGCGGACACACTCTCCGCTCTGCTGAATTGTGATATGGACATATTGGTCGTCCACTGAGGTCCCGCCATGCCGCACCGCGTTTTCTACGATCGGCTGGAGGATGAGGGGCGGCAGATAGGCCACAGGCAGCGGCTCCGGCAGGTCCCACTCCACACAGATCGCGTCCTCAAACCGCGCCTCAACCAGAGTCAGGAAGTTGTCCACATTGGATAGCTCTTGCTCCAGCGTAACAAAGGGCTCGTTGATGCTGAGCGCCTGGCGGAAATAATTTGCCAGAACGAGGATCATCTCCTTGGCTTTCTGGGGATTGGTCGTACACAGGGCGGAGACAGTACTCAGGGAGTTAAACAAAAAATGGGGATCAATCTGGGACTGGAGGGCCCGCAGCTCCGCCTGCTGGCGCAGCTGGATCTGATGCTGAAACTCCGCCAGCTCCAGCAAGGCGGAAAAGAACTGGGCCAGGCTTTCCGCAGTGCGGCAGTCGGCCTCCAGGATCAGATTGGGGCCCTGCGGCACGCAAAAGAGCAGCGACCCAATGCATTCCTCCCCGCAGGTGAGGGGCGCGGCAATCATGGCGCGTTCCCGGTACTTGGCGGGACCGCAGAGCTCCGAAGCATCCCGCTCCACGGCCAGTTTCCCGCTTTCCACGGCCTTTCGGGCCAGGAGCGGAAGGCTGTTCCATTCCATCCCGCTGGCCGCCACCACTTGGTCCAGGTCTGTGATCGCCACCCGAAATTCGGGCAGGTTCTCCCGCACGGTATCCGTTACCTGCTGCATAGCCTGCCAATTCGTCAGGCCTTCCCGCAGCGAGGGGAGGCATTTTTGCGCAATAAACAGGGCCATTTGCTGCTGCTCCGCCAGCTCGATGGTCACGCTGCGGTTAAACCGGCTCAAAAGTCCCATGAACAGGACCAGACCCAGGGAGTTCATCACCAACTTGGGCAGCAAAATTACCTTTTCCAGGGCCAAAGCGGCGGAAAAGGGACGGGAAAGCAGGAAAATCAGGACGGATTGAAGCAGCTCGGACAAAACGACAAGCAGGACCAGAGCCATATTCCGGCCCTTTTTTGCGGCATCCTTCCATAGGCGATCGCGCCGACCACTCCGAAGCAGAAGGTCCCGACCCCGCAGGCCAGTGAGGTAAAGCTGGCCGGGTTGTAGAAGAAGCGGTGAACGCCGCCCAGAAGTCCGGCGCACAGACCGGGGATCGGCCCTCCCACCAGCCCGGCGGCCAGGGTGCTGACCACCCGGGTGTTCACCAGCGCGCCCTGAAGTCCCAGGCTGGTATAGGTACCGCTGATGGACAGCATCCCGAAGATCACTCCAAGGCACAGCTGTTCTCCCAGGGATTTGTCCTGCTTTTTCAGCAGCTGCCGCAGGGGAGCCAGTTCGGTCAAAATAGCCGCCACCAGGACCAATAGGCTGATATTTACCAGCAGATACTCCAAAAGCTCATGTTCCATCCTGCTCCCTCCGCTTCTGTTCCAATCTTGGAATAAGTTTACGTTATCACCTTTTTCGGATGAAATTAAGAACTTTTTTGCAGTTTTCTTCTGAAGGCCTAGCCCAACCTGCGATTCACTCCGAAAATACAGCGGTTCATCCCCCCAACAGCACAGGTTGCGCCGGTTCTATTGACGAAACAAATTTTTACCATAAAATCATGCTATCAGAAGAAAATTATTATGGATTTTATATAAAGCCCGATTTCTCCGACGCAATGGCGGTCGTGGAAATAAAACTGCAATTTTTGAAAAAAAGGAGTGCGTAGTTATGAGACACATGAAACGACTGACAGCCCTGGCCCTGGCCTTATGCATGACCCTGGCCTTGGCCGCCTGCGGAGGGGACACCGGAGGCCAGCCCGCCTCCTCCAATTCCGGGGCCAACAGCAATACTGCGGCTCCCGGGAATTCCGGCGGTACGGTGGAGGGCGGCCTGACCGAGGCGGAGCGGGCCAAGGAGTTTATCACCGTAGCCACCGGTCCCACCTCCGGCATCTATTTCCCCATCGGCGGCGCCTTCGCCATCGTCCTGTTCCAACTGGCACGGGGCAAGCGAGAGGCGCTGAAAGCCGCCTGATTTTACCCCATCAGGAGTCTGTATCCTGCTGCATTCGGCACAGTCTGCCCGGTAGGTACAGACTCCTATTTTATTTTTGAAGAAGGAGGAACGTACTGTGAGCAAACATCAAGTCTGCTCCTGTGGTCAGACGGAGGACCCCCGGACCCGGGAGTTAACGGAGTGGATCGCAGCGCATCGGGACGAGCCCGGCGTGGCTCTTCCGGCCTTGCAAAAAGCCCAGGAGATCTATGGCTTCCTGCCCGTGGAGGCCCAGCGGATCGTGGCAGGGGAACTGGGCAAACCCCTGAGCGAGATTTACGGCATCGCCACCTTCTACTCCATGTTCAGCCTTACGCCCAAGGGCCGCAACCACATCAGCGTCTGTCTGGGCACCGCCTGCTATGTAAAGGGCGGCGGACACATCTATGAGCTGCTCCAGCAGAAGCTGGGCATCGAAGGCGGCGGCTGTACCCACGATGGGCGGTTCAGCCTGGACGCCTGCCGGTGCCTGGGCTGCTGCGGTATGGCCCCGGTGATCATGGTGAACAACGATGTATACGGAAGCCTCACTGGGGACGAGCTGGACGCGATTCTGGATAAGTACCAGTAGGAGGACGGAAGAATGGACGAAAAGGGAATCATTCGAAATTTTGACATGCTGCAGGCGGTGAAAGAGCGGACCCTGCTCCGGCTGGACCCGGAGTTGGGCAAAAAAGCCCGGGTGGTGGTGGGCCTGGCCACCTGCGGCGTGGCCGCCGGGGCCCAGGGTGTCTACGACGCCATTGCCGCCGAGTTGGAGAAGCAAGGGCTGAAAGATGTGCTGCTGGTCCGTACCGGCTGCGTCGGTATCTGCCAGTTTGAGCCGGTGGTAGAGGTCCATCTGCCCAATCAGGGCAAGACGACCTATGTGCACATGACCCCGGAAAAGGCGGTGCGCATGGTGGACCAGCACCTTCTGGGCGGCAACGCCATCGCCGAGTACACCATTGGCACCAAGCAGTAAGGGGGAAAGAAGTATGTATCGCGGATATATCATGGTCTGCTCCGGCCCCAACTGCGGACATACCTTGGGCCGTCTGGCGGACGAATTTGAAGTACAGATCAAAATGGCCGGGCTGCGTAAGGAGATCCAGGTCATTCGGGGCGGCTGCCTGGGGCTGTGCGGCTCCGGGCCAAACGTCATTATCTTCCCTGAGGGGACCATTTACAGCCACGTCCAAAATGAGGACGCAGCCCGGATCGTCAGCGAGCACCTGCTCAAGGGAGGCCGGGTGGAAGACCTGCTCTATGATGAGAACCAGGCCACCGGCGCCGTCCGCTGCCTGGAGGAGACGGACTTCTTCCAAAAACAGACCCGTATCGCCCTGCGCAACTGCGGCGTCATCGATCCCCAGAGCATTGAGGAGTATATCGCCCGGGACGGCTATGCCGCCCTGTACAAGGCTCTGAGTGAAATGACTCCGGACGGCGTCATCGAAACGGTGCTGAACAGCGGCCTGCGGGGCCGGGGCAGCGCAGGCTTCCCCACGGGCCTGAAGTGGAAATATGCCAGCGGAAACCGGGGGAAGGTGCAGAAATATGTCTGCTGCAACGCGGACGAGGGGGACCCCGGAGCCTTTATGGACCGCAGTGTGCTGGAAGGCGACCCTCACAGCGTAGTGGAGGCTATGGCCATCGCGGCTTATGCCATCGGCGCGGACAAGGGCTATGTATATGTGCGTGCGGAGTACCCTGTAGCGGTCAAGCATTTGGGCATTGCCATCCAACAGGCCAAGGAGCGCGGCCTGTTGGGCAAACATATTTTCAGCACCGATTTCTCCTTTGACCTGGAGATCAAGCTGGGCGCGGGCGCCTTCGTCTGTGGGGAGGAGACCGCCCTGATGACCTCTATCGAGGGCAAACGGGGCGAGCCTCACCCCCGGCCACCCTTCCCGGCGGTGAAGGGCCTGTTCGCCAGTCCCACCATCCTGAACAACGTAGAGACCTATGCCAACATCTGTCCCATCATCCTCAACGGGGCGGAGTGGTTCAGCGCCATTGGCAGCGAGAAGAGCAAGGGCACCAAGGTGTTCGCATTGGGCGGCAAGATCAAAAACACCGGTCTGGTGGAGGTCCCCATGGGCACCACCCTGCGGGAGATCATAGAGGACATCGGCGGCGGTATCCCCAAGGGGAAGGCATTCAAGGCCGCCCAGACCGGCGGTCCCTCCGGGGGCTGTATCCCCGCCTCCCTCATTGACACGCCCATTGACTATGACAACCTCACCTCCATTGGGACGATGATGGGCTCCGGCGGGCTGATCGTCATGGACGAGGACACCTGTATGGTGGACATTGCCAAATTCTTTCTGGAGTTTACCGTCGATGAGAGCTGCGGCAAGTGTACCCCCTGCCGGGTAGGCACCAAGCGCCTGCTGGAGCTGCTGAACAAGATCACCGAGGGGCGGGGCACTATGGAGGACCTGGAACGCATCGAGGAACTGGCTGCCTTTATCAAGGAGAACAGTCTGTGCGGATTGGGCCAGACCGCGCCCAATCCGGTGCTGTCCACCCTGCGGTACTTCCAGGACGAGTATGTGGAGCACATCGTCAACAAACGCTGCCCCGCCGGAGTGTGCCGGGCCCTACTCACCTATCAGATCGATCCTGTCAAGTGCCGGGGCTGTACCGCCTGCGCCCGGGCCTGTCCCGCCGGGGCCATCATGGGGAGCGTAAAGAATCCCCACAAGATCGACAACGAAAAGTGCATCAAATGCGGCAGCTGCATTGAAAAATGCCGGTTTGACGCTGTCAGCCGGACCTGAAAGGAGCGGAGAGCATGGAAAAATTGAATTTACAGACCGTGGATATGGTCGAACTGAATATCAACAACATCCCTTGCCGCGCTCCCGCCGGATCCACCATTCTGGAGGCCGCCGAGTTCATGGAGCGGCTCAAAACAGGGGAACGGCTTCCCATCATCACCAGCTGCTGCCCCGGCTGGGTAAAATATTGTGAGGAGTTCTATCCGGAATTTATCCCCAACCTGTCCAGCTGCAAAAGTCCCCAGCAGATGTTCGGGGCCTTAGCCAAGACCTACTACGCTGAGAAAAACGGCCTGGACCCCAAGAATATCGTCTGTATCTCTGTTATGCCCTGCACCGCAAAAAAGTTTGAGCACAAACGAGAGGGCGAATGTGCCGCGGGAGAGGGCATCCCGGATGTGGACATCGCTCTGACCACCCGTGCTCTGGACAACATGATCAAACGGGCCGGTTTACTTTTCAACCAGATGCCGGACGAAGATTTTGACCCAGCGCTTGGCATTGCCAGCGGCGCGGGCCACCTGTTCGGTGTCACCGGCGGCGTGATGGACGCCGCTTTGCGCACTGCCGCTGAAACCCTGACCGGCAAGGAGCTGGCCGCCCCGGTTTTCCAGGCGGTCCGGGGGACGGACCGGGGCATCAAGGAGGCGGAGTATGAGATCGGCAAGGCCCTTGTCCGGGTCTGCTGTGTCAGCGGTATCCACAACGCCTCCCTGGTGCTGGACGCGGTAAAATCCGGAGAGAAGCGGTATGATTTCATCGAGATTATGGCCTGCCCCGGCGGCTGTATCAATGGCGGAGGCCAACCCACCCAGCTGGCGGATGTGCGCAACTTTACGGACTTGAAAGGGCTGCGGGCCAAAGCTCTTTACGACGAGGATCAGCGGATGGCTTTGCGGAAAAGTCATGAAAATCCCCTGGTCAAACAGGTCTATGCGGAATATCTGGGCAGTCCCGGCAGCGAACGGGCCCACCAGATCCTGCATACCAGCTACACAGTACGAAGCTATGAATATTAAAAAGTTCAAGCAGGAGGGAGGTCCCAGCTTGCAGCAGCGGCTGGCCCGGGCCGCTCAGTTGATCGAGCTGGTCCTGGGGCTCATAATTCTGGTCCACTGCATCATTTCCACAGTAGGCATCGTATGTTCCCTGAATGTAACCAAACTGTTCTACAACACCGCCTATCTCCAGTACCAGTTGTCCAGTGCCTGCCTCATTATCACCGGCCTGGAATTGATCACAATGATTGCAAGCTACTCCATCGATTCCGTGGTGGATGTGATGCTGCTTGCCGTCTCCCGCCAGATGATCGTGGAGCATACCGCACCGCTTGAGAATCTGTTGACGGTACTGTCTGTCGGACTGCTGTTCCTGATCCGGAAGTATCTGTACATTTCTAAAATCGACAAACGCTATCCCGCTAAATCAGTGAAAAAAGAAAATGAGCCCTCTGAAAAATGAGGGGGAAATTATTATGAAATGTCTCATCATCGACGTCAAGATCGACCGGAATTAGCACAAGTATAAGTACATGGGCTGGGAGCATATCCAGAGACGAGGTGCTGAAGGGATAGGACTTTGTCACCATTCATATGCCCCTCACCCCCGAGACAAAAACCAATTCAACTCCCTTGGTGCGGATATCAAGACCTATATTGGCCAACACCAATAGTGTGGACCGATCTCTAAAAAAGCAGGGTATTTCAACCGCCCGGAAGAAATATCCTGCTTTTTCTACATATTATGATGTAATCCTTTATTCTATTCACTCTGGTTCGTCTACCCGCTAGGCAAAACAAAACCCGCTATCCCTTACGGGACAACGGGTTTTTCTGGAGCTGCTAGGCAGATTCGAACTGCCGACCTCATCCTTACCAAGCGATTTTTGCCGTTTTTTATGATAATTTCCGCTTGTTTTTAGTGGTTTCTATTCCGAACAACATCATTTCCAGAACTTTCTCAGAGCGCAATCTCCGTTGTTTCCACGCCTGTCTGTGGTGGAAATGTGGTCAACCAGCGATTTGTGCAAGCTCTGCTTGCACAAATCTCATCGGCGCAGCACAGCGGAGAACCCTACAATTTCTTCGAGAATCAACATAGTCGTCAAGAGGATGGTATCATAATTTGATACCATCCTCTTCGCAAAACAGGTGCACTACCCGCATCCATATTTTGGGCTGCTGTAAACAATAAAACTCCCGTTTTTGTCGGGAATCAAGTAATCTATTTCGCTTTGGGAGCAAAGGCGATCACGATTGCACTTGGACCGGTATGTGTTCCGATCACACATCCCAACTGACCGATTTGCAGTTTATCTCGATTATCTCCGAAAATTGCAGCACTATCTTCCAAATAGTCTTTCACTGCACCATCATCCGTATTTCCTGCATAGATTATTGCCACAGGCAACGAAAAATCAATGCCACCGCAGGAGGCGATGCTCTCACTCATAAGTTTATGGCTTTGCCTAATTCCTCTGGCTTTACCCACGGTTTCCAATTTACCTTCAGCATTCAAGGTCAATACAGGTTTTATGCTGAGCACACCGCCGACAAATGCACTTGTCTTGGAAATTCTACCGCCTCGCTTCAGATATTCAAGGGTTTCCACCCGGACAAACAGGCGCACCCGTTTCTTCAGCGATTCCAGATTTGCGAAGATTTCCTCTGCGTTTTTCCCCTCATCACGAAGCTTGATTGCCTGTTGAAGCAAAACCTGTTCTCCTGCGGTAGCAGATAGGCTGTCCACCACAAACACCTTGCCAGGATACTCTTCGGCAGCAAACACAGCACTCTGATAGGTACCAGACAAGCCGCTTGAAATTGTAATCAAGACTACATCATCACCGGCAGCAACCGCATCCCCAAATAACTCGCTGAACTCTTCCACATTGACCTGACTGGTGTATGCCAACTCCTTATTTACAACCAGCTTTTCGTAAAATTCATCCGAAACGATGTCAACTCCGTCTCTGTATTCCTTTCCGGCAAGTGTAGTCTTTAACAGAGCAAATCCAATGCCATATTTTTCGGCAAATGCGACTGTAATATCAGACGCAGAATCCACAATAATTTTAACGCTCATTTTGCCTCCTATTGAAGTTACTTATTTAGAAAATCTCTGATTTTGAATTTCTATCCACTTCAGTCTGTATCAAAATTTTTCGTAGCCCACCAGCAAACCGCCGCGTTCGGCATAGTAACTGCACAGGCCGAGATTCTTGCCAATTTTCACAGTCACATTGGGAAGTTCTGCTGCGATCATCTGCTTCAAAGTCTGCGCCGCGGTTTCATTGCGGCAATGGGCGATCTGCACTTTGCCGCTTTTCAGGCCATATTCCTTCAGATGTTTTAAAATCGTGGTCAAGGATTTCCCCTCGCCACGGCACTTGTCCGTAGGCTCTAATGTGCCCACGTCCCTGGCCTTGCCGACGATCCGGATACCCAGAACGCCCGCGATTTTTGCCACAGCGGGAGATACGCGCCCGTTGGCAGCAAAGTTATTGAGAAATCCCAGCATGAACAGCAATCCCGTCTTCCGGGTGTATTCCGGCATCACTGCGCAAATTTCCTCATAGGTCTTGCCTTGACAGATCAATTCTTCCAGCTTCACGGGGTGCTATACCTAATCACTGAATAAGAGTAATGGACTTTTCCCACAGAATGATGTATAATATTTTTCGGAAATTGCAGGAAAGAAAGGCTGTTTTGTCAATGGAGCATGAACTGAGAATCGCCGTTGTAGATGATATGGAGCAGGACCGTATTCAGATCATGGAAGAAACGGATGCGATTCTGAGCCGTGCAAAAATTGCCCACAGCATTGACTGCTATGCAGATGCCGAAGCTCTTCTGGACGCGATCCAGGGAGGCAGGAAGTATCACCTTCTTCTGCTGGATGTGCTGATGGATGAAATGGATGGCATGGCCCTTGCCGCAGAACTGCGGAAAGAGGGCGATCCTGCCGCTATCATTTTTATTTCCATCAGTCAGGAGATGGCCCGCCGGGGCTATAAAGTGGAAGCGTCCCGTTATCTGATAAAGCCACTGGATCGGGAGGAACTGAAGGAAGCCTTGCTGTATTGCCATGAGAAGTGGCAGTACAAAAAAGAAATCCTGTTGCCAACCGATTATGGTCAGCACAGGACTTCTTTTTCGGATATTCAGTTTGTGGAAGCCTTTGACCGCGGAACCCGGTTTGTCCTGTCGGATGAAACCGTGGAAAGCAGGCTCAAATTCAGCCAGGCGGAGGCCCTGCTCCCCAAATCCTCTTTCATCATGTGCCACCGGGCATATGTGGTTAACCTTGCGCTCACCAAGCGAATCTGTCCGTATGAATTTACAATGAAATCCGGCGCGGCGGTTCCCGTCAGCCGACTTCGTTATAATGAGATCAACCGGCAGTTTATGGACTTCTTCCGGGATTAATTCAGAGGAATGACAATTTCCACAGTGAAGGCGCTGCCCGTTGCTTCTTCCAAAATCACGCCCTCATACTTCTCAACGAGATTGCGGATGATTTTCAAACCCAAACCGTGCTTCGGCACGGTTTCTTTTTTTGTTTCTTCTTTCGCAGTCTGAGGATCAAAGCTGTTCTCACAGAGGAGCGCGAGATACCCGGCCTTTTCATGGATGCGCAGCTTTACGTAGGGGGATTCGGTATTGGATGCCGCGGAAACGGCATTGTCCACAATGTTCATCACCAGGGCGCACAGGTCGGGATCAGACAGCCGCAGCTGGGCGGGAGCTTCCACTCTGGGGACCTCTACCCGGATACCCGCATCCACTGCAGCACCCAGCTTGCCGTTGAGAATAATATCCAGCATTTCATTTCCGCTCTCCACCACTGGGCGGATTTTCTGATTCTGCCCAATCAGCTCGGACAGATAAGCAGTCCGCTTCTCATCGCCGCCCATATCATGGAGGGTGTGAAAATGACGGAGCATATCGTGCTGGATCATCATGACCTCCTCATGCTGGCGGCGCAGGTTTTCGTAACTGGACATGGTCAGTTCTTTCCGCTGCTCCATCAGGTGCTGCTCGGCACGGTGGTTCAGTTCTGCTCTGACAGCCTCTATAACAGCAGTGACAAGTGCGGCAACAGTGACACCGGACAGGGTGTGGGTATAAACATAGTGAATTTGACCATTGCGCAGGTTCAATGCAATCTGCTCCAAAACAAAGCCTTTATGCACGAAGAAAATCTGAACCGCCCAGCTCACGGCAATCCCGGCAAAGGCCAGAGGAATAAAGACACGGTAGAACCAATTCTCCTTTCTCCACCACAGAGTACCCATTACCATCACCATAACAAGGCCGATAAAGGCAAGCCATAAAGGCAGACCGTTGGTCAGGAACACAAAGGGGGAGTAGATGGAATTGAAGGTGGGAAACAGTGCCAGAGAAAGGCTGTTAGCCACCACGGAGAGGGCGTATCCGGCCACGGGAATCCAGAGGAGTTTCCGGCGGGAGCCGCCCCTCAGAGCCAGGAAGCACAGCAGACCCAGGGTAGAGATCAGCGGCAGAGTCGCATCCTGCATATTGGTGTTGGTAATAAAATAGCGGGAATAGAAACTGGTTCCGATTAACTCACTTGCCATCCAGTGAAATGCAACGACTGCAAGGCAGAGAATGCTCCAGTCCCGGCTGAGGATGAAACCCGCCAGCAGAATCAGAACAATCAGGAAGGCTGCGGTACTGATCAGGGCGGTCTGGAAGGTTTCGGAGATCAGACCGCTTTCGTAGGCGTAGCCACAGTAAAGCCGGACAGGGGCAGGCCATGCGGTGACAGAGCTGGTTTCCGACCATTCCGGGAAGGACTGGGCGATGGTCAAGGTTTTACCCTGATAATCGGCGGGCAGGCTGATGGTGATGGGGTCCTCCCGTAGCCACTGGCTCATGGGCAGTGTCACATGGCCGATCCGGTTGTCCAGCTCCGGGCAGTCGGTGTAGATCAGGGTATCATCCAGCCAGACGGAGAATTGCCATTCCAGCGTGTCCAGCTGCAGTGTGGGGCTGTCCAGATCTTCCTCCATCACACGGGAGAGATAGAAGGTCTGCCCCAGCTCCAGCCCGGAATATCCGCCGAAGCCGTCGGGCTCCAACTCGGTTCGGATGTCCCCCTCCTGTGTATAGACCGTCCAGCCCTTGCTGTCAAATTCCTCCGGGTTGATAACCAGGCTGTCCTCCCGGGAAACCAGCGACAGGTCCAGAGAAACATCTTTCATAGGGCTTACATAGATCATCAGGAACGAAGCGCAGAGCAATGTCATGAGCAGCGCGATCATCATGGGAGCATACTGTTGTATCCGGTTTCTCAAAGGGAAACACCTCCTCTCTGTACTTTCCAGTTTTAATCATAATTACGAAATCCTATAGGAAGATATCCTCGTCGCCAGAGCAACGCCCGGCATGCTATACCTAATCAAAGATAGCCGCTTCGGAATCCTCGCTGGGAAGCTGGCTGTACCGGTAGAGAATGACGGATAGTTGCTCTCGGGTCAGTGCCCCTTCGGGTTGGATTTTTCCCTCTCCGCTACCGGCGATGATCCCTGCTCCGCAGGCCCACTGCATGGCGGGGATGGCATATTCGCTGATATCAAAGGCATCCTCATAGGATAGAATATTGGTGTCTTCGCCAACGCTCACGTCAACGTTGTGTTTCTGGGCATATCGCCACAGCGCGGTGAGCATCTGCTGACGGGATACTGTATCCTCCGCTCCAAAGCAGCCATCGTCATAGCCAGTCATCACGTTCTCGGAAACAGCCCATCGGATCGCCTCGGTGTAAAGGTCATCCTCTGCCACATCCGTGAAGCTCAGCACATAGTTGACCACCGGCTTGCCCGCCATGGTCCACAGTGCGTTGGCCAGTTCGGAACGGTTGACGATTTTCCCAATGCCAAGGGTGCCGTCAGCTTCGGCCGTCAAAAGTTTGTTCGCCAGGCAGTAGTTTCTTCCCTCGTGATACCACGCCGTATCTGGGAAACCATAGTCCCTGCCGGTGGTGGTTGCGTAATAAGGAACCATGATCTTATTCAGTGCCTGAACCCAGCTCTGACCGTTGGCGCGCTTGACGTCCAGCGTGTTGATCATCACATCGCGGGTGCGCAGCCGATTGCCGGTCTCAGGGCTCATAATGCTGCTGACAGTGCTGATTACATAGTGCTTTCCATCCACCTTTCCAAGATAAAGCATCTCATGACCGGAAAAGCACAGGGCGGCACCCAAGGGTAGTTCATCCAGAATTTGGATTTTTTCCTCCAAAGACATATAGGTCGTATCGATCTTCTCGATGCTCATGTTCCACTGCCAGTTGCCGTTACGTCCGATATCCAGACCGAAGCAGGAATAGATGGTGCGGACCAGTCCGGAGCAGTCCTCCACATCCATCATACCGCCCCAGCCGTAGGCGTCGCCAAGATTGTTCAGGGCCACCACGGCGATGTTCTCCATGGTCAGGGGCAAATACCCCACACTGACCTTGGCGGTTTCCGGCAGGAGGGCCATCTGCTTTTCATAGCTGCCGTCCTCCCGGCGCACCGGCAGATAGACCACATAGTTGTGATAGGGATAGCGGTTGTTGACCAGCTGATCCGATACCAGACCCGTTACCAGCTCCAGCGTAGTGCCCTGCGTCAGCATCCTACGGGCAGTGTCTGGGGCGGAGTTGGAAGCATCGGTATATTCCTTGTTGCCATAGACCACCAGAACCTTGTCGGCGGGGATGTCCCAAGCCGACAGCCACTCCTCCTTGTCCTTGCACAGGGCGACATCTTCTGCGGGGATCCAGCCGGAGCAGTCCCGGCTGCGGGCCAGATAGTATTTGCCATCCCGGGAAGTGGTGTAGATCAGCATGGGGTCATTCACGTGAACGGCGCTGAGATACTGATAATTGAAATCCGGATCATTGGGATCGTCCCAAATCGGGTCCTCCGCGGGGAACACCTGCAGCACGGTACGCTTCACCGCCACGGCATAGCGCACAGGCATGACAGTTTTCGCTCTGGGATCAATGCAGTTTCGAATCATGTCCTCATAATAGTCCCAGTCCGCCTTTTTACCATCCGGGCCATAGGTCCAGCCGAAGTAATATTCTGCATCCGCCGTGGAGGAGGTGCGGATCATTTCATTGCGGGCCTTGCCGTCAAAGGTCTCATCAGCCGTCCGCAGATCCATGACCATAGTTCCGGAAACAAGACAGGTATCCGCATTGAACGCTTCGATCTCCTCGGGCGCCAGAATAACCTCCTGCGCATCATCGTAAAGAGAAGCCCAATAGTCCGCGCCAGACATTTCAGCAGTAACGCCGGGCATATAAGTAACCCCCTGCGCCGATACGGCGGGAGCCAAAGAGAAGGCCAGCACGAGAGTCAGCACCATGGATGTAAGTCGTTTGTAGCGATGCTTCATAATCAAGATCTCCTTGTCGTTTTGCCTGCGGATGTAAAACTCAGTTGTTTTTCGATTTTTCTTTCGCGGTCTGCAAGGCCTCGAAATTGATCCCGTATTCGATAGCAACGGCCATCGCCAGGGCAGTCAGCTGGTCATCCGCAGGGGCATCCGTCATGTCAACCGCACGGCCAGGGCTGCTGGTATAGTCATCCCGGGTAATTGTGGCGACCAGGCGGCCATTTCTGATCAGTTCATACTGATAGCACAATGTCTCCTGCCGCATTTCCCAGCCGTCCCCCTCCAGTTCATACTTGGGGAAAATGGGATTGAACAGCTTTTTGATGGTCACGCGTTTTTCATTCCCCACATAAACCGAGTATTTGGGCAACAGGCTTTTCAGTTCCTGCTTGATCACAGCCACGTCGTTCTTAGCCGCGTCCAAAATCTGAATGGTCTTTACCAGCAGAACCGAACACTTCAGATCGTACAGCATCTCCCGATTTTCATCCGCAACGCAAAGGAAATTATCATTGAACCAGCTTTTCTTTCTCTGTAAATAAAATCTCATTAGAAGACCTCCTTATCATATACCCTGCGGGCTTTTATGCCGCAGGAAGGAACAGGATCTGTCCGACAAAAACCAAATCCGGGTCTGCTATGCGGTCGGCATTGGCTTCGTACAGCGCCTCCCAGTACCGTCCGTTCCCGTAATGGGTCTTCGCAATTTTCCACAGGGAGTCGCCCGTCTGAACGATATATTCTTCGGCCGCAGGCACTTCGGTTTCGTTATCCTGGCCGGTTACTTCTCCACCGCGCAGGATGGTGATGCGGCCGCTGCCATACACATCGGCGTAGCCGCTGCCTGCGGTAATCGTGGGCAGGCCGGTCTTTTCATCCACGGGGAAGGAACGGATATAGTCAGCCAGCACCATATAATCCTCGGCCACGTAGTCCAGCACGTTGACCGCACCCTTAAACATATCGAATCCGCCGCCCAGATCCCGCAGGGTGTAATTATGTCCTGCCAGACGGTAGGTTTTGGTCACATCCAGAGGCACATATTCTCCGCTCTCACGGTCCAGAACCAGAACATTCTTCACACGGTACGCCCCGGTAGGGGGACCGGTCCAGACGTCCTTCTCGTCGGCCTGAACAGTAGAGTCATAGCTGAGATCAAGTGTGTATTTCAATCCCGCCACATGGAGCAGGCTGCCGTTTTCGGCTGTCCCCTCGGCGTTGAGGTCCTTGGATCCCCATTCCAGCGCGTCCAGAATCTGCTGGCCGGTCACTTCCAGCAGGCATGCCACGTTGCCGAAGGAGTGGATCTCCTTGCAGGAGAGATAGGTCAGTTCCCCGGTAATGGCTCCGTTTCGGATACCGCCGCCGTTCATCACGGCCACATCTACACCCAGGCCCATCTCATCAAACAGCGCATACAGCGCGTCAGCGGCAAATTCACCGCTGTTGGTGCCTTGCTTGCGTACAAGCCGCTCTTCGCCGTCGTAGTTGTCCAGCGTGACTTCCGCATAGCCGATCACCTGGCCCAGCTGCCGGCCTACTTCCCCGATCCACGCGTCTTCCAGCGCTTTGACCTCCGGGTCAGCGCTCACAGTTTCGGAAGTCAGAAGCTGCGTGGTAACATTTCCATCCGCCGAGATGGTCAGCTTGCCCACGGCATCCAGATAAGAACCGGTCTGGGTCAGAATAACAGCTTCCCCGTCCTGATCCGCAACTTCTTCCATGGCGATTGCCGTGTGGGAATGGCCATCAATGAACGCATCCAATCCCGTGGTATTGGCGATCACGTTCCGGCTGGTCCAGGGGCCCGAGGATGGATCCACCCCCAGATGCCCCAGGGCGATGATATAGTCCGCTCCCGCTGTTTTGGCGGCATCGATGGCATGCTGCACAGACGCGTACAAGGCTTCGCCGTCCCCACCGCCGTCGATCCCATAAATGTAATTGCCGTTCCCATCCTGGAAGTAGGCCGGCGCGGCAGAGGTAATGATCTCCGGCGTCGTGATGCCCACAAAGGCCAGCTTTTTCCCACCGCTCTCCAGGATCCGATAGCTGTCCAGAACCAGATTTCCGGCAGCACCGTTGGATTCATGCCGGAAATTACAGGAAACATAGGGGAAGTCCGCATTTTCGATAGCGGTCATACAGTCCGCCATGCCGTAGTCAAATTCATGGTTTCCCAGGGTAGCCACATTATAATCGACTGCATTCATCAGCTCGATGATGGTCGCACCCTTGTCCATGCCGCCGTAAGCGGTCCCCTGAAGGTGGTCTCCGGCATCCACCAGCAGCGCCCCAGGCGTTTCCTCCTTCAGCGCCGCGATTTTGGAATAGGTCCACCCATCCGGTCCGTTATCAATGTAGCTGTGGATGTCATTGGTGTAATACACCACAATTTCCCCCTCTGCCGCTGCCGCCGGGATCCCACAGGTAAGACTGACCGCCAGAGCGAGGACAACACTGAGTAGTTTTTTTCGCATGAGCATTTCTCCTGAGCTTCACTATATTGCTTTTTGTAATTTGGCTGAGGACTGCCGCATCGAACAGATGCGGCAGTCCTGGTCGTATTATTGGAAACAGCGCCACAGGAATGTGACAATTTGAGCGCGGGTGCAATTGTTGTTCGGGCTGAAGGTCGTGGCAGACGTACCTGCGGTGATCTCATTCTCAACTGCCCACAAAATGGCCTTTGCATAATAGGCATCCGTCGGCACATCGATGAAGGGAGCCGCTGTAATGGCCGCAGGACTCTCTTCGGAACGCCACAGGAAGGTGACGATCTGAGCTCGGGTACACACAGCATTGGGACTGAAGGCGGTTGCAGATGTACCGGAAGTGATTCCCTGCTCCATAGCCCAAAGAACTGCATCATAGTAGTAGGCGCCGGCGGCCACATCGGTAAACGGCATCACATCATTCTCGGGCTCGGGGGACCCGGCAGCACGCCACAGGAAGGTCACTGCCTGCGCACGGGTACACGCGGCATCAGGACTGAATGTGGTGGCGGAGGTGCCGGCTGTGATCCCGTTCTTCACTGCCCAACCAACCGCATCCGCATAGTAAACGTCATCGGGTACGTCGGTAAACCGTGTCGTTGTTCCCGCTTCGGACGCAGCAAATGTGACGCTGATCGTGACCTTGCCAACGGGCTGTGTGAAGCAGTAAGTCCCGTTGCCATTGTCCGTGACCTTAATTTCCCTACCACCGCGGTTCGTAACGGTGACTTTATCTACCTGATAGCCGGCGTTGGGTATCGGCGTAATGGTTACCTTGTTGCCCGCTTCCACAGACTTCGGCGACACAGAGATGGTACCGTGCTTCGTGCTCTCAACCACGGGCGTATAAGTCACCGAAGCGGAATCAGAGTTGTCGGAGGAAGGAGGCGTATCCGGTACATCGGGTGCCACCGTGGAGGTTTTGGACACCAGGATGGTCGGCATCCGTCCCTGAATACGCTGATCCGCTCCCTCACCGGAAGACACGGTCAGCATGGACGCCTGCTCCGCATTGAGGGTCGTGTTTTCCAGCAGATAGGACAGCTTCGCCGTTCCTCCAGGGACAATACTTTCTTCCAGTGTGTAAGTATAGGTTTTTGATGTGTCATTGACGGCAAAAAGGTCATTTGTAAAGGTCAGCGTTGGAGTGCCGGCGGCATTGCCCGCATTGTACACATACGTTTCGGTCCAGCAGTCAGAGGTGCCGGCTACAGGACTCATGACAGGCATTTCACGGATGGTAAAGTAGGGTCCGTAGAGGATCTCAGCGGAACCGGAAGCGGAAGCGCTGCCCGTTTTTGCCGTTACATTCAAGGTCGTTGAGGATTGGAAATCCTCAGGCACGGCAACTGTCAGTTCCACCGTGGTGCTGCAGCCAGACTGAAGTTTATCGATTTCGATTGCCGAACCATTACCCACACCGGAGGCAGTCACGGTGACGGTTTCCGCCGTGCCAAGGCCCTTATTTTCCACCGTGACATACACGGTCATATCACTGCCGGGCATAGGGTACTGGGGAGCGGACACGGAGGCGATCTCCAACTTCGGCTCATGTTCACTCCGAACCGTCAGGACATCGGCGGCAGTGACCGCGCTGCGCATTTCGTTGTTCAACTTAGTGAACGCCAGGAGGAAACTGCTGCTGTCCATGCAGAGGCTGTCCAAAGCACCAATGAGGCTGTTCTCGTCCGTCAGGGCCACCGGTGCGCCCTTGGCATAGAGCTGGTAAACGGTTTCGTTGCCCTTTGTTACCTCGCCGCCGCTGCGGCTTGCCGCCTCGGCGTTGGTGATGGTCTCCAGCATAACTCCATAGACCTCTTCGGTGGGCAGTAGGTCGGTGTCCTCCGTGTCTGTGGCGACCCAGCTCAACAGTACGTTTCCAGTCTCGTCCATGGAAGCGGTAAAGGTGGTGCCGATATGGAAGCTCTCATCACTGGCAATGTCATAGGCGGAATAGCTGTTCATGTTCTGCTGCACTTCTGTGCCGTCGGCGTTTTTCAAGACATAGGCAGCTTTCTGGGTATCTTCGCTGTCCGTGGAGGTCGCCACGAAATCACTGAAGTAAACCACGTTTCCGTTCTGGTTCCAGAACAGATGCAGATAGTTGCCGCTGCTGACCACTTCGGGGCTTTGGGCACAGACTTGGGCGCTGGTGATGGCCATGAGAGCCGTAGGCTCCGGCGTGCCGTCTGCTACGAAGTCATAAGTGCGCAGATAGAGCTGCCGGTCCTCGTTGCTCAGATCCCAGACTCCAGTCGTCTCGTTCCACTCCGCCAGCTTGCCGTCCCGGTCCAGCACCAGGATCTCGCCCATGACGCCGTCGTGGACGAAGGGTTCCACGTCGGTGATGCGGTACTCCTGACCGTTCTCACTCATGGCACGGACGGTGGTAGAGATCCAGTTGGCGCTGTCCGACACATCGGCCCGAGCCAACGCGATGGTGCGTTCGGTAGCCAGCAGGTCGGATAGAGTGACGTTCTCACTTCCGTCGTTACCTGTGGGGAACACATTGCGCTGGTAGTAAACATAGACCGTGTCGCCATTCTGTACCGCGTCGATGGCGCTGCAGGCCACGGTAGGGTTTTCCGCGATGGTGAAAGCGTCGCCCATTGGCTGACCGGTGCGGCTGTCAAAGAACCGGCCTTTCAAATTCATGGCATTCATGAACTTGGAGATCTGCGCCGGGGTCAGGCTGTTGACGTCCATGTTTTCCAGCTTCAGCAGCTGATCAAAGTTGGCCTCGGACCAGGTGACCAGAGTGCGGTCTTCCAGCTGGAACAGGTTAATGTCGTACTGGAGAGAGGTATTTGGCTGCTGGGTGTTATCACTGACGTACGTTACATTGCCCCAGGTCTTGCCGCCATTCACGCTGACGGCGTAGGCTGCCGTGAGGTAGTTCAAGGTGTCTTCGTTCCGGTTATCCATCAGGAAGAAAGCCATAATGGTATTTTCATTCAATTGGAGCAGATGGATGCCGGTATTCTTAAAGGTGCTGCTGGCCACCGTGCCGGAGGACAATGCGGACCGCCGCAGAGGGACAGTGCGGGGCATGGCTGAGAAGGTCAGCTCGTTGAGCAGTTCCTCCACATCAGGCAGCGCGCTTTCGTTGCCGGCCGCGGTGCTTCGGAGGGACATGGTGCTGGCGGTACTGGCGGCTGCCAAGCCCTCAATGGTGGTCAAGTCATTTATGAGTTCTTCATTTCCGAAGGGGTCCAGACTCAGCGTTTCGCCGATCTTGCCCGTAAACACCACCAAGTCAGCGCCGGCGTTGACGGTGAAGCTCAACTTGGCAGCGGCGTCAAGCGTAGGCGCCACGCTGATGAGGAACGGTGCGTTGACGACGGCTTCCAGGAACAGGCTCAAGAAACCGTTGTAGCCCACGCCGCCCTTGGCGCCGAACTGCATCACCGGCGCGGCAATAAAGCTGTCCGCAGATGCCACGATGTCACCGGCATCCACGCTGCCCAGTGCGTACAACGCCTCGCCGATGTCGTCCAGAGGCATTTTGTCATCCTTGAAAGCCACCTGCAGATCCCAATAAGCCTCTGTGGTGAAAGTCAGGCCGACATACAGGGGGACGCCGTAGACATTGAAGGGGATGTTGCGCTTGTAGAAGGCATCCACGCCCAGAGCCATCTCATAGGCGGAGGCATAGGTTCTGGTGGGATCCTCTGTACCGGGGGACAGCGTGATCTTGAACAGGAACGCGGGGGAAAATTCCCAGTTGGAGGGCGCTTTTGTCTTATTGCTGGCAGAGCCGCTGCCGGACATCGTATCCCCGGGGATGGCCGCCGCCACACCGGGATTCGCGGCGCCTGTAGGCTGGTCGCTCAGGCTGGTGCTGTCCTTCTTTGCCGCAACAGCCTCCTTTGTTTTCTGCTTCGCCGCATATTTTTCACTGACCGGACCTGCGGCGAAGTCGGCCAGGTAGGTGCTACCGCAGATCAAAGTCAGATTACCGGCGCTGTCTGTGCGCTGGGTAAAGAAACCGCCGGTTTTGCTGGAGAGGCTGAAGTCCAGATTACCAAGGACGGGGATATTCAGCTTGGACAGGTCGATACTGGGAGCATTCTGCAGACCCGGCGTCTCCGGAACGTCATAGATCACAGAAACGGTGGTGTCCACATTGGGCGTGGTAAGCTGGTAGCCGCCGTTGACAAGACCGCTGGCGATCGTGGTCGCTGTCTCGGTGCCGTTTCCATAAATCGTCTTGCTGGCATCCACAGTCACATAGAGCAGCGTCCCGCTGGTCAGATTGTCAGCGGAAATGTCGCTGACCGTCCACACCTGGTAATCTCCGGACGTGGACGTATAAGTGGCGGGGTACGCGGTAAGGCCCGTGGTCGAGCCTGCCGCGATCTGATCCGCGGTCAGGAAATAGACGTTCACCGCGGTGATCTCATGGTTCTTCGGCGGGACATAGACCCGTACCGAAGCACCCAGTACACCGCCGCTGGTCAGCGTCAGCATATTCTGACTGGAACCGATACCGTTCACGGTGGCAGTGACCTTGTCCGGATACGGTGTGCCGGTGGCAAACTGGGGCAGCTTAAGCTCATAACTGTCAGAAGTATTGCCCAGATAAGTAAAGGTGGTATATCCGATGGCGCTGGGATAATTCACAGCAACCGAATAGATGCCGCCTGCCACGCCGGCAAAGCCGGGAATAGAGAACCCGCCGTTTTCATCGGTGGTGACCTGATAGATCTCGTCTGCCACAATGGTGAGCTGCGTGTTGGCCATGGGCACATAGCTGGAATTCCCCAGCCGCAGTTCTGTCTCCGCTTGGTACAGGATCCCGGTCAGAGCGCTGTCGGTAACGGTGTCCGCCGCCACAAAGTCAACGCTAACGGTGTTGTGATCCGGGTTGCCGTCAAGCTGGTAGTAAAATGTGTTCCCGTAGAAGTACCGGCCAGCGGATTCCCAGCGTGTCACATATCCGTCGTTGGCCGTTGCGGTCAGGGGCACATAGTCTCCCATCACGTATTCATCCGGGGAGACCACCTGGCCTGTTTTATCCAGCTTGCCCCGGCTGGAGGCCTCGTCTGCGTAGTATACCAGGAGCTGAGCTGCATCGGCGCTGTACACACCCTGGAACACATAGCGGTTATAGAGTAGGTTGACCTGGAACTGGCTTGTGGCGCTGCCGTAGTGGGTCTGGCTGACAGCCTGTTCCTTAATGGTATCGCCGGTGGCACCCTTCGCCTGGTACCAAACGCCGCTGAGGGTGGAATCGGTGGTCTTATCCTCAAATACGGCAATATCGCCCCGGTACAGTGTCCCGGTGCTCACCAGCTGGACCTCGCCTTCTATGGAATCCCAGATCTCATAGCTGTCCACGGGAATCTTCTCGTAGACGGGAATCACATGGAAGGTCCAGGCCTCGACGCCGTTTACGCTGGTCTTGGCACAATAGGCGCTCTCATACTTTTTCAGGAACGCCGCGTCGAAGGTGATGCTGGCGGTGCCGCCGGTGCCGTCTCCGCCGCCGGTCAGGGAGATGATGTCGGAGGTTTTCCCATCTTGGTAGTTACGCAGCTTGTAGCCTACCAACCGGGCGGGGTACTGGGAGTCGCAGGAGTAGACGATGTCCACCGTCTTATTGGCGCCGTAAGTTTTGCTGTTAATGGTCATCATCTGATATTTCTTGGTGCTGTTGATCGTGGGTGCGTGATCACCGGGCTCGCTGCCGCCCGTATAGTTCAGGGCCGTCACATACTGCGTGGAGTCCTCGATGATAAAGCGGTACTGCCGCAGGTTCAGTTTCATGCCATTGGGCACATACATGTGGGTGCCGCCGCTGCCCTTGTCCGGGTCAGTATTTCCATAATAGATGTATTTGCTGCCCTGGAACTTGTCCGGCAGCTTGCAGGTCAGCTCCGCTTTACCGGCAGCGGTAACTCTTACGGTCTCACGCGTCGTGCCGCTCACGCCGATGCAGAAATCGGCGTTTTTGTCCACACCGGAGGCATACACAGTGCTGGAAATAGCTTCCACGCCGGTAAAATCATAGTTGGCATTGGAGTCCAGAAACAGATAACCGGTATTTAGGCGGCTACCGGTACCCGAAGTGTTCAAGTCATGGATGTTGTAACTGTCCACATAAAAGCTGGCGCTGCCCTTGCTGGTGTTGCCTCCTTTTTTGAATAGGTTGTTGGAGGTGGAGCCGAGAATGATGGCGGAATACTCATCGCTGGACGCCGTCCCCGTAGCCCAGGCAGGCAGCCAAGAGGTGCTGATGGCGCGCAGAGAACGGGGCATCGCAGCGTATTCCTCCGGCAGCGCATCCAGCACAGGATCCGCTCCCTCTGGAACGATTGTCTCCACCGGCCGGTTGTCGCAGACCGTTACCTGCTGGCCTTCCAGCGGAGCGCCGTCAGAATCCAGAAGAGTATATGTACCCGCTTCGAGAACCCAGACAGTCTGGAATTCCTGCCAGGGGGCAAAGTCTACCCAGCCCATAGGTTCGCCGTTCTGACAAAGGACCGTCAGGGTTGCGGTGGCCAAATCGCCGGTACGGCGGAACACCAGCTCTGCCTCGCCGCTCTCCGGATCCAGCTCCAGCTCCGCCGCGCAGTCAAAAAAGACGGAAACGCTGGGGGCAGGCTCGTCATCGTCCGCAATGGCGAATACCTGCTGGGCGGTTTCCACCACCTTGCCTTCTGCATCCAGGGCCGCCAGCAGGAAGGTCTCCTGGTATTCGCCAATAGCATCATTCAGGATCTCAATGGTCAGGGAGACAGCGTCCACGCCGGCGGCAAAGGTCACGTCGATGGCGGCGGCCTGTACGCCCAAGCCGTCCAACTGTGCCAGCATATCCGCCGCGCTGACATTCTCCTGCTCCTGGCCGCTCTGCAATTCCTCCATCTGGACCATGGCGGTGTTCAGGTCAAAGAGGGCGCCGCTGGTCAGTTCACCCTGATCCCGAAAAGCGTCGTAAATGCTGGTGGAGCCTTCGTTTTTCGCCACCAAAGTTTCGCCATAGTAGATTTGATAGTCTTCGCCGTAGTTGGCACTGTTGTCGTAGACCAGAACGGTCACCGACAGCGCTTCAGCCGTGCTGCCGCTGCGGGTCAGAGCAACGGTTTGACGGCCGGCAGCCTCGGAAACGAGGCCACTTGTCTGGGAAAAGGCCAGTTCCATGTCAGAATAGAGGATCTGCCGGGTACATTTCTCGCAGACAAAGGTGCAGGGCTGCGTCTCCCGTCCCTCAATATAGCCGCACGTGTCATCGTGTGCCACGTGGACGCAGGATGCGGTCACGCACCCAGGGTTCTCGCTGCACTGATGGGTACAGTCTGCGGCTTCCACCTCTTCCGCGTAGCCGCAAACTTCGGTGTGCTCCGGATGATGGGGACAGGAATGGGCCAGCCCCGCGACTGGATCATTCGGTTCATTGGCCAGGGCCGCGGTCGGCAGCATGGAAAAAATCATGCAGAGGGATAAGGCCACACTGATGATTTTTGTTCCGTAGGATGTTTTCATGTTCTTCCTCCTCGACATTAACCATACAACTGATCACCGAAACCTTACGGTTCGACAATGTTGAACAGAGTTACAGTGCTGTCACTCAGTTCCGTGAGGTCTGCGGCCAGCAGTTCCAGCACGGCGGCATCGCCCTCAATCCGGGATACCTGCGTGAAGGCATCCACATTGCCCTGCATCAAATACAGAAGCGCGTTTTTGGGGCAGGTGGCCGCCGCGTCGGCATCCTCCCGAACCGCGTTCTCATAGACCAAGACAACGCCGTTCTTCACCTGGAGGGCATGCTGTTCGCCTACGTCGGGAAGGATGAATTGGATGGTGAAATCCCGATTGGCAAGAGCCGCTTTATCCAGTAGGATGCCCATGTAATCAAAGAGCATGGTTGCAGTCATTTCTTTCTGAATGTCACCGCTGGACTGGGCCTGGACGGCAGACGCGGCCTGGTTGCCCTGACGCAGCTCCAGAGCGGCAGTCAGATAGGCGTTGCGCCAGGGGCCGGACTCCGCCTGATACCCGAGCTGCTCCAGCGCGTCGGCGCACAGCAGGCGGGCGGCTTCGTTTTCGGGATCCGCAAACACGATGGTATTGGTCACCTCCGCCACCCACTGGTACTCGCCGGCTTCAAAGTCGGTCTTCGCCATGCGGAGCACCTTCTCTACGTCACCCAGATATTCCACCCACTTTTTCGCGCTGTCGCTGGGTGCGAGAGGGTTCAGATGCACGGGGTTTGCGTCGTACCAGCCCATGTACTTCTGATAGACGGCCTTGGAGTTGTGGGAGAGGGTGCCGTAATACTGGCGGGTGTACCAAACTTTTGCCAGCTCCTCTGGCAGTTCGATCATATTAGAGATTTCATCGGAGGTGCAGCCCTGGTTGATATAGGTCAAAGTCTGGTCATTGATGAATTTATAGACGGCGGCGGTGTTGACCAAGTACTCATTCACCGTTTCCTTTCCCCAGTGGGGCCAGTTGTGAGACTGGAACGTGACCTCGGCCTCGCCGCCGTAGCGGGAGATGGCCTCGGTGATGTATCCGGCCCAGGCGGCGCCATCCCGGACCTGGGCGCCGCGGAGCGTATAGAGGTTATGCAGAGTGCCGGTGCAGTTCTCCGCGACCCACAGAGCTTTGAGTTCCGGGAGCCACGTGTTCATTTCCGCAGGCGCTTCCGTACCGGGTGTTAACTGGAATTCCAGCTTCACGCCGTCGATGACATAGGTTTCGCCGGTCTCCTTGATCTCATAGGTAGGCATGATGAAGCTGACGGTGCCGGTGGATTGACCGATGCCGATGCCCATGGCCAGTTTTCCGGTGACGCCCGCCTCCAGCAGAACACCATACTGGTAGTTGGCACGGCGGCTCATGGCTTTTCCGGCATAGACATTTTCCGAAACCGCGTGTTCCGCAAAACCTTCGGGCACGATGATGGGGATCTTGCCGCTGGCCAGCTGTCCTTCCAGAGGCAGACTGCTGTCAGCGGCCTCCTCGCTGGTCATGATACCCTTGATGCCGCCGTAGTGATCCACGTGGCAGTGGGAGATGATGACGGCCTTGACGGGACGCTGGCCCAGATTCTTCTCCACCAGCTGCATGGCGGCTTGACTACACTCTACGCTCATCAGCGGGTCAAAGACGATCCAGCCGGTGTCGCCCTCGATCAGTGTCAGGTTCGCCATATCGTAGCCGCGCACCTGGTAGATGCCCTCCCTGACCTCAAACAAACCATAAGCGTGATTGTTGCGGGTGTTCTCCCACAGGCTGGGATTGACGGTATCCGGAGCCTCCCCGTAGTCGTCCAGGAAGCTGTACGCCGCCTGGCTCCAGATCACGTTGCCGTTGCTATCCTTCAGTTCCAGGACCTCCGGCGCATCGATCAGCCCCCGGGTGGCATTTTCATACTCGCTGGTATCCTCAAAGTCCAGCAGGGAATACATGGCGGAATTGACCTCCACGGTGTAGCTGGAGGCATTCTTGGCTTCGGCAGTCAGACCCAGTTCGACGACCATGTCCACGGCCTCCTGCGTCTGTGCCGACTGGTCTGTGCCAGCATCTTCAGCTGCCTTCTGGCTGCAGCCGGAACCAGCTGCTGCAATGCTAAGTGCCATCAGCATCATCGCAAGCGGCGCAAATACTCGGATCCGTTTCTTCATCATAAAAGCCTCCTTGTTTCATTTATACACCCGCTTAAAACTCCGATTGCAGCGGCTGTATCTGCTTCATCACGAGCTGGAGGGTCTGCAGAATGACCTTCAGCACAGCCAACCCGTACCTTCTTATTTTAATCATAATTGCGAAATTCTATAGTGTCAATCTGCCTCGGATGCATTTCGCGCAGGATTTCATACATCTCGTGCAGCCCCTCTTGTTTTTTGGGAGGCTTGCAATAGAATGAAAAATGAAAGAAAGGGGTACCGGATGCCATAGTGGGGTGCCCCGCTGTCATGGTAAGGCCCCCCGCCACGATAACACGCCGGGCAAAACATACTAAAGGAAAGCGGTACCATCCATCATCCGGAAAGGAACACAGGAATGAAAAGAAAAAATTTTCGCGGATATTTGATTTGCGCTCTGACGCTCACGATGCTGACGGCCTGCGGCCACACCCACACCGCCGAAGGGGGCTGGGAAAGCAATCTGGAGAACCACTGGCATACCTGCGGCGAATGTGAGGAGACCTTCGACTCAGCGGCCCACACGCTGGAAAACGACGTCTGTACCGTCTGCGGCAGCGAGATCGTGACCTATGAAAGCGGAGAGAAGCAGCTGAGCATCTATAACGAACACGGCGACTGCGTTTTGTTTGCAATCTACGACACCGCTGGCAGTGTGACGGCCGAGGAGCGGTACGAATATACCTACGACGCCGACGGAAACATGCGCACGCAGACACATTACAGCGGCGGGACGTTGAGCGCCGAGTACGAATACGCCCAAAGCGCCTCCGGTGAGACATACCTCGCCAAGGATACCAGCTACTATGAGGACGGGAGCAAGAGCATCAACGAATACGATGAGCACGGAAATTCTCTCTATTTTGCCAACATCGATGCTGAGGGCAACGTGTGGAACGCCGCCGAATACACCTATAACGATGCCGGTACATGGATGGGCGAGAAGGATTATGTTGACGGTGTTTTAGCCGCCGAGCGGGAGTATTCCATTGACGCTGACGGCAATCAGCAGCTCATCAAGGAGATCACCTACAACGAGGACGGCTCGTGGATCGGGGCGGAATACGACCTCTACGAGAATCAGGTCATCGAGATCCACACCGACGCCGATGGAAATGTGGAGCTGGACCGCCGCTTTGAGCACACCTACGACGATGCGGGCAACAAGACTCTGACCAAGACCTACGACAACGGCGTTTTGGTGGAGGAACAGGAGTTCTGGGTCGGTTTCGACGAGGACGGCACATGGAGCATGAGCGGCAAGACCACCACCTATCACGAGGATGGCTCCAAAACCGTCAGCGACGGCGACCTGGAGGCCACCTGGTCCTCCGAGACCACCTATGACGCCGCGGGCAATGTGGTGGAAGAACTCCGCTACGAGTATGAGCAGGACGAAAACGGCGAAGCCACCGCCTCCAGAGGCTACAAAAACGGGAAGCTGTTTGTGGAAACCCAGGCCATCACCTTGCCCGGCGGCGAGCCCGGTATGCTCTGGACGGAGTACAACGAGGATGGCACAAAGACCGTTACGGAACTCAATGAAAATTTTGAACCGGTAAAAGAAACGGTCTACGACACCGAAGGAAATGTGATCAGCGAGACCTGATTTATTAAACGCAAGCAAGGGGCACCCCTTACTTCACAGGATATCCTGTGAAGTAAATTCCCTCTGCAAGCAAATACAAGGAGGAACGTGAATGAAAAAACGGATCATGAGTATCGCCACGGCGCTGGCCCTGTGCCTGAGCCTGCTGCCCACAGCAGCCTTTGCCGAGAGTCACACCTGTGTCGACGGAGACGGCGACCACGATTGCGACGAATGCTATGAAACCATCAGCGATTGCGTGGACGAAGACCACGACCATTGGTGCGACATTTGCGGTGAAGTCACCTATCGGACAGATCCGCTGGACTCCGGCTATTATGTCTGCGAAGCGGGCTGCGGCGCCGTGGAGGTCAATGTGACCGGCGAATATACCGAGCTGAACTACCATGGCATGGAAGAAGGCACGCTGGCAGACGGAACGGTGGAGATCTCCGTGTGCATTCCCAACTACAACCAGTTTTATGATGGGATCGAGTACGACCTCGTTGAAAACGGTACCGTGACCGTGTTCTGGACGGATGAGGAAGGCTCCGTGTTTGATACGCATACCGTGGAAGACGTGGAACTGGTGGACGGCAAGGCTACCGTTTCCTTCACCGATCTGCCCATCGAGATCCTGCATCGCGGCCACCTGATCTACAAGCCCGCAGATCCTACCATGTATCTGCCTGCCAGCAACGGTCTGGTTCTAAAGTATCAGGAGAATGTACATCGGCTGTCTGTGGACTCCAATGTGGACTGCACCATCAACGGCGTGTATGAGGACGATCTGTACCTGTTCGCCGGTACGGAGGTCACCCTCATCGCTCTGGGCGATTTCTGGGGCCAGCTGACATGGACTTATGAGGAGAACAGTGCCCAGCCGGAATATAAGGTGACGGGTTCCATCGTCACCTTTACCATGCCTGAGGACGATGTGTATGCCGATATGGAATATGTCTGCGTATCCTGTTTGGATGAAGACGGCAACCACTGGTGTGATTTCTGCGATAGCCGCGTCAGCGAGTGTGCTGATAAAGACAACGATCACTGCTGCGATGTCTGCTGGGAATATCTGTCCGAGCTTTGCACAGATGGCGAAGATGAGTATATCCACAATTGCGACATCTGCCTGGCAAGCATGCCGAAGCTGTGCAAGGATGAAAATGACGACCATGCCTGCGACTTCTGCGAGGCGTTGATCGAGGGTGTCTGTTCTGACGAGGATAGCGATCACTTTTGCGATAACGAAGCCTGCGGAAACAAGATCAGCTTCTGTGAAGAGTGTGACTGGGATGAGGACAACATCTGCGACCTGTGCGGTGAGGGCATCTATCCTAACGCAGGCGAACTGAACATCGAAGCAACCGCCAGCGACGGCGAGATCACCGTGACCTGGAAGGCCCTGGAAGACGTGGACAAGGACAAAGTTTCTTCCTATATCGTTTCCTGCTGCCTGGAAGGCAGCTTCGAACCTCTACAGCAGATGGTTTACGAACCGGACAGCAATACGTATTCCCACACCTTCACCGGGCTGAAAAACGACGTGGTTTATGACGTATCCGTCGAGGCCAAGTACACCCAGATCGAGGACGGCTACGAAGAGCCCTACAGCGCAACGGCCATCACCACGGTGACGGGACTTCCCGGCGCTCCCACCATTCTCTCTGTGATCCCCGGCAACGGTTCTGTCACCGTGGAGTGGGAAGCCCCCGAAAATAACGGCTTCCCCGAGATCCTCTCCTATGTGGTCACCGCGGAGCAGAACGGTATTGGCCTGGGCGATGAGGTGGAAGCCACCGGCGACACCATGCGTTATACGCTGGACAGTTTGACCAATGGACAGACTTACGACATTTATGTCAGCGCCGTAAATAACATCGGCCAGGGCGCAGCTTCCACCACTTCTGTGAGCATTCCCCGTATTCCCTACGATCTGTTGGTAGGCGGCGTGACCGTCACCGAGGAGAATATGGACGACGTGCTGGGCGACGGCACGGTCTCTTTCGATCCCGCAGCCCATACCCTGACCCTGAACAACGCCAACATCAACGTCACGGAAGGCGGCCACGGCATCCACAGCCAGACCTTCCTGACGCTGAAACTGATCGGCGAAAACAGTATTTCCTGCTCCAGTGGCTACGGTTTCTACAGCACCGATGATGTGACCGTGGTGGGCGACGGCTCTCTGAACGTTGCCGGCAATGATGGGGGCATCTATATTGCTGGCGGAGGTGAGGTTGGCGGCCTGTATCTGAAGGAGAATGTAAGCCTCACCGTTGCCAGCGGCAATGTGAGTTCCACCAACAGCTACGGCGTGCGTGTGGACGACGTGCTGGAGGTTCATGACAATGCCACGCTGACCGCATCGGCCGGTACCGCGCTTGAGCGCAGCTGCGGCATCTATGCCTATGTCGCGTTCAATGTTTATGACAACGCGGTGGTCACCACTACCGGCACCGACCAGTCCGTTGATCAGAATACTGACAGCTACGGCGTCCGTACCACCAACATGACCATAAAGGGCGGTACGGTTACCGCCACCGGCGGTGCGGCGGCCAGCAGCAACGGTATCTACACCCAGACCTTTGATATGTACGGCGGTGCCGTGACGGCTGTCGGCGGCAGCACCGCGGGCGGCGCCTGCTTCGGCCCCAGTACGGCCCTGCAGGCAACCAAATCCTTCTTCTGCTCCGGCGGCACTGTCACCGCCACCTCCGGCTCCGCCGGAAACGACACCAGTTGCGGCATTCTGGTGAGCAACGGCCATCTGGTCGTTGACGGCGGCAGCCTGTTCGCCCAGAGCGGCAAGGCCAACTTCTCCTACGGCATCAAGGCATCCCAGCTCTCCCTCGCCGACGGCTATATCAGTGCGAAGGGCGCTCAGGGCGTCTGGTGCAGCGACGGCATCAGCGTGGAGGGCCGCGTGGCCGTCGGCGACGGCACCATTCTGGCAAAGGCAGCCAACGCCAAAACTTACAGCTACGGTCTGCAGGCTTTCGATATGCACATCTCCGGCGGCGAGATCGAAGCTGCCGCAGGCAGTGCAGCCAACAGCTACGGTCTGTGGGTCTTCGGCAATATGGATTTCTCCTGCAACAAGATCAGCCTGAACCCCCATGCCCCCGGATTTATCGGAACCAAGGTAAATGCTACCGCAGAAAATGGCTATGCAATCTACTCCCGAACCGGTGTTGAAATCGCCAATGCGCTTACCATTTCCGTACCCAAGGGCGGTAGCATTGCAACCATCGGTGACGATGAACTGTCCCGCTATTATACCATTGCAGTTGCTGAAGGCGCCGCAGCACAGAGCGTTGAGATTGGACTGCTGACTTACAAGGTCTCCATCGATGGTCTGGACATTGGCTATGATATGGCGATTGGGGTTCCTGCCGGTTGGTCTCTGAACGAAACCTACTGTGAGAAGTATGGCGTGGAGGATTTCTCCGAGATTCTTCCTACCGCCAAGGATGGTTACACTTTCTGTGGTTGGTACACCGACGCGGCCTGCACCGCCGGAAACGAATATCCCGGCTTTGATACTCCAGTCACCGAAGATATCAACATCTATCCCAAATGGGTCAAGAAGTCCGGTGGTAGCAGCGGCGGTTCATCTTCTCCTACCTATGCTCCCGCCGTGGATGACAGCACCGGTGGCGACACTACTGTCAGTAATAAGAATCCCGCGAAGGGCGACAAGGTGACCATCACCACCGAGCCTGACAAGGGCTATGAGGTCGGTAAGATCACCGTCACCGACAAGAATGGCAAGGCAGTGGAAGTCATCGACAACGGCGACGGCACCTTCGCCTACGTCCAGCCCGCCGGTAAGGTGACTATCGTAGTAGAGTATGTCCCTGCCGCTTCCGGGTTTACTGATGTGGCAGAGGAGAGCTACTATTATGATGCCGTGAGCTGGGCGGTTGCCAAGGGCATTACTTCCGGCACTTCCGCAACCACCTTCAGCCCCGATGCTTCCTGCACCCGCGCTCAGATGGCGACCTTCCTCTGGCGTGCTGCGGGCTCTCCCGAGCCGAAGGGCATCTCTAATCCCTTCACAGATGTGGCCGCGGATGCCTACTACGCAAAGGCCGTCCAGTGGGCGGTGGAGCAGGGCATCACTACAGGCACTTCTGCAACCACCTTCAGCCCCGACGCTGCCTGCACACGGGCACAGATGGCGACCTTTATTTATCGCTGTGAGCAGGCAAACGGCGGCGGTTTCACCGGCGCATGGATGTTCCTGCTGCCCTTCACCGATGCTCCTGAATGGGCTTACAAGCCCATTGCATGGTGCTATAAGGAAGGCATTACCAGCGGTACCAGCGGCACTACTTTCAGCCCCGATGCCCCCTGTACCCGCGCACAGATGGTTACTTTCCTGTACCGTTTCTTCGTGAAGTGAGCTGGGATACCTTTTAGCGCCACCAAACAGCACTCACCAAGTGCTATGCCTAATCAATGAAAAAGGCCGATGGGCAAGTCGTTATGACTTGCCCATCGGCTCTTTTCAAAGTGCCTTAAACCGTGCTCTCATTTCATCATCCGTAAGCTGGCCGCTCTCGGACTGCTCCAGTATCCGCATCGCCTCGGCCACAGCAGCGTTCCACTCATTCAGGCTTATTTTCTTCCGGTTCTTTTTCTGCTTCAGGCGGTTGTAGGTCCGGTCGTATTCCACACGGGCGGGGCTGCGGTTTTCCTTGCCCTGTGCCTCCTTGCGGTGAGCGCCTACCTTCCGGCAGGTCCGGTCCGTTTCGCCGGGTGCGATGTTGTTGCAGTAG
>Ga0129306_1000697_pt1 | contig 48159 bp, 42 predicted proteins | sample P827metagenome_FD_94438 | JGI IMG/M metagenome (GOLD analysis project Ga0129306, IMG submission 94438) | Capybara group fecal microbial communities from Wisconsin, USA - P827 metagenome | ecosystem: Host-associated > Mammals > Digestive system > Large intestine > Fecal | place: USA: Wisconsin... | reverse complement strand
GGTACCTGCTCCTACTGGATGAAATCGCGCCTCTGAGTTAACAATCGCGGGGTGCCTCCCGCGAGGACTGAAAACCTGCCGTTCTGCCCCAAGCCTCTACTGATCCGAGGTACCCTCGGGCGGCCCCGGCGGGCCGGGTGGGTAAGAGGCAGCTGCCGTCAGCTTTTGCCGCCATCGAGGCGGGCTGTATCGCTTATCCCCCGTAAAATCTTCTCCATTTTGCGAAGCAAAAGGCGGTGTGAGCGCTCTCATATTTTGCTGGCTACGATCAACGCAAGGCCGCCTGCTCTCCCGTAATGGGGGTCCGGGGAGAGGCGGCACAAAAGCGCAGAAAAATTTTCCCCCGCCGGAAAATTTTCGCGCTTTCCCTGCCGCCGTCCCCGGCGGCGTTTTGGTTCCTTTGCCGCCGCGGGCAAAGGAACTCGCCCAGCAGGGCGAAACCCTCCCCATAATACACCAATAAACTAAAATTTGCACTATATTCCGACAAAGGAACCGCATGTTATGAAACATATTCTATCCGGTATCTCTATCTCCTCCCGTGCTCCCGTCTGGAGCTGCGCGCTGCTCGCCCTCATTCTCCTTTTCCTCCCCACCGGATTCGAGGAAAACCTGGTCTTTCAGGAATCGGACATCCGGCCCGCTCTGGTCCTCTCCACCGACGAGTCCACGGTGGTGGACACCGGCCTGGTCCGCTCCGGGGAGCAGCGCTGTCAGCTGGAGATCCTGTCCGGTCCCTTTCAGGGGCGGACCACGGAGGGCAAAAACGCTCTGAACGGCTCCCTGGAGCAGGACAAGATCTTTTCCGCCGGGGACAAGGCGCTGGTCCGCATCAGCTACCAGGGGGACCAGATCCTCAGTGTCTCCATGATCGACCACTACCGCACACCTTGGGAGCTGCTTCTGGCCGGGCTGTTTGTCCTTCTGCTGCTCCTCTTCGCCGGACCGGCGGGGCTGCGGGCGGTACTCTCCTTCATCCTCACCGTGCTGATGATCTGGAAGCTGCTGGTCCCCCTGTACCTCCGGGGCTGGAACCCGATTTATGTGGGGCTGGCCATCACCTTGGCGTTGACCGTCCTTATCATCGCCCTGGTCTACGGCTTTGACCGGCGGTGCCTGGCCGCCGTCTCCGGCTCCTTTCTGGGCATTCTCGTCACCTGCGTTCTGGGCATCCTGTTCACCGGCCTGTTCAAGATCCACGGGGCGGTGATGGCCTACTCGGAAAGTCTGCTGTACGCCGGCTACCAGCACCTGAACCTGACCAGCATCTTCATGGCGTCCGTCTTTATCGGCGCCTCGGGGGCAATTATGGATCTGTCGGTGGACATCACTTCCGCCGTGGCCGAGGTGGTGGAAAAGCGGCCCGACCTGAGCTGGTGGGAGGCCGCCCGTTCCGGGATGAACGTGGGCCGGGCCGCCATGGGCACCATGACCACCACCCTGCTCTTCGCCTACTCCGGAGGCTATGTGGCCCTGTTGATGGTCTTTATGGCCCAAGGCACCCCCCTGTCCAATATCTTTAACTACAAATATGTGGCCGCCGAGATCATCCACACCGTGATCGGCTCCTTCGGGCTGGTCACCGTGGCCCCCTTTACCGCCCTGTGCGCGGGACTGTTTCTGACGCGAAGCAAAGCCTCCTGACAAAAAATGAACGGCTCCGATCGTTCGGAGCCGCTCTTGTTTTTCTCAATCAAAGAAGGTCAGCTGCCGGTCGGCGTAGGGCCGGGTGGCGGCGGAGACGATGTGCCCCATCTCATACATCAGGCCCAGCTCCCGGCACCGCCGGGAGAATCCCTCCCACAGCTCCCGGGCCCTGGGACTGGAGCACTGATAGCGGTACCCGTATCTCTTTCGATACCGCTCCCCCAGCCCCTGGCCGGGGAAGGCCCGGTCCAGCTGCCCCAGAAAATACTCCCGCTGGCCCTCCCGCATGGTGACTCCAAAGGCGGCGCAGACGAACTTGGCCCCCGCCCGGGCCGCCGCCTCCGTGACGGCCAGCACGTTTTCCTCCGAGTCCTCCACGAAGGGCAGCACCGGCATCAGCAGCACGCCGGTAAAGATCCCGGCCTCCGACAGCCGGCGCACCGCCTCCAGCCGGCGGCTGGGAGGGGGCGCTCCCGGCTCGAGCTTCGCCGCCAGGGCGTCGTCGGCGGTGGTGACGGTCACTTTGCAGATCACCGGGGAGTGCTCCCGGATCATCCCGTACAGGTCCGCGTCCCGGACGATCAGATCGCTCTTGGTGGCCACGGCCACTCCGCACTGGTAGGCGTCGATGAGCTCCAGGGCATGGCGGGTCAGCAGCAGTTCCCGCTCAAAGGGGTTGTAAGGATCGCTCATGGAGCCCATACCGATCAGGGCGGGTCTGGCCTTTCGGGCCAGGTCGTCCCGCAGGATCCTCAGCGCGTCGGCCTTGGCCTTCACCCGGTCAAATTCCGGGTCCTGGTAGCAGGCGCTGCGGCTGTCGCAGTAGATGCAGCCGTGGCAGCAGCCCCGGTAGAGATTCATCGTGTGGTCGGTGCCGAACCACTCCGTGGACCTGTTCCGCTGGAGCAGGTGCTTGGCGGGGATGTATTCCATAAAGCCCTCCCGTAGCCTCCGGATGGCCGGAGGTCCTTTGTTACATCCTATCAGTTCTTCCACCATTTGTCAACGAATTTTAGAACATTCGTTTGACTTTTCGGTCGGGACCGATTATAATCAGTTCTAGGGAACGGACCGGCCGACGCGCTGCCGGTTCCGCAGGCAGGATTCGGAAGTCAAAGGAGGGATACGGGTGGAGCGGGTCATTTTTCACTGCGATCTGAACAGTTTTTACGCCTCGGTGGAGCTGCTGGACCACCCAGAGCTGCGGCACCTACCGGTGGCCGTCTGCGGCGATCCGGACAGCCGCCACGGTATCATCCTTGCCAAAAACGAGCCCGCCAAAACCTTTGGCGTCAAAACCGCCGAGACCATCTGGCAGGCCCGAAAAAAGTGCCCCGATTTGGTCCTCCTCCCCGCCCACCACGACAAGTACCGGGAGTTTTCCCGCCGGGTCAACCGGATCTATCAGGAGTACACCGATCTGGTGGAGCCCTTCGGCATCGACGAGAGCTGGCTGGATCTCACCGGCACCCTCCATCTCTTCGGCGGCAATGCCAGAGCCCTGGCCGACCAGATCCGGGACCGGCTCCGGGGGGAGTTGGGACTGACCATATCGGTGGGGGTGTCCTTCAACAAGGTCTTTGCCAAGCTGGGCAGCGACTACAAAAAGCCCGACGCCACCACCGTCATCACCCGGGAAAACTTCCGGCAGATCGTCTGGCCCCTGCCTGTCACCGACCTGCTCTATGTGGGGCGCGCGGCGGCCCAGACCTTTCAGAAATTCAACATCCGCACCATCGGGGACCTGGCCCGGTTCGACCGGGAGTCCCTGTTCACCCTGCTGGGCAAAAACGGCGCCCAGCTCCACGACTTTGCCTGCGGCCTGGACCGGTCCCCCGTGGCGCCCGCCGCCCAGCAGACACCGCCCAAGTCGGTGGGCAACGGCCTCACCTTTCCCCGCAACCTCCAGGGGCGGGAGGAGATCCGTGCGGGGATCACTCAGCTTTCCGATCAGGTGGGCGCCCGTCTGCGCCGGCATCACATGAAATGTCAAGGAGTATCCCTTGCCATCCGGGACCCGGATTTTCGGGATCTCAGCCGTCAGCAGCGCCTGCGCTCCCCCACCTGTCTGTCCCGGGAGATCGCCCAGGCTGCCATGGAGCTGGCGGAGAGCTGCTGGGCCATGGACCGCCCGGTCCGTGCCCTGACGGTGACCGCCATCTACCTGATTTCAGAGGAGGATGCGGGGGCCCAGCTGGACCTACTGGCCGACACCCAGGACCGGAAGCGGGAACGGCTGGAGAAACTGGAGGGTACTCTGGATTCCATTCGGGCCAAATATGGAAAGGGGGCCATTGCGCCCGCCTCGGCCCCTCTGGACCCAGGCGTTGACCGCCACGCGCCCCCGCCCGGCGGGAGCCGGTCATATTTGGAGGACAGCTGACATAAATTGGGGTATGGAGGTGGTTCCATGCCCCTTTCTTTCGCCGAATTTATTCGCCAAGCGGTCCACAGTCCCCCTTTGGCGGTCACCTTCCTGCTGTGTCTGGCCGTCCTGCTGGTCAACGGCTGGACCGACGCCCCCAACGCCATTGCCGGAGCGGTGGTCACCGGCGCCCTCCCCTTCCGGATGGCGGTGCTGCTGGCGGCGGGGTGCAATGTTCTGGGCGTGCTGTGCGTCACGGCGGTCAACGCCTCGGTGGCGGAGACCATCTACTCCATTGCCGTCTTTGAGGGCGGGCCTCCCGCAGCCCTTACCGCACTGTGCGCCGCCATGACGGCCATCGTCCTGTGGGCCGGTCTGGCCTGGTGGTTCGGTATCCCCACCAGCGAGAGCCACGCCCTGGTGGCCGGACTGTCGGGAGCTGCCATAGCTTTGGAAGGAGGACTGTCCTGCGTCCGCTGGGACAGCTGGGGCAAGGTGTTGCTGGGACTGATCCTGTCTGCGGCCGCCGGTTCCTGGGCGGGCAGGTGGGCGGAGCGGGGGCTTTTATCTGTAAAGTGGAAAAACCGTACATTCCTTTTATCCCAAATCCCAGGAGCCGCTGGAACCGCTTTTTTTCATGGCGCCCAGGATGGTCAGAAATTTCTGGGCGTTTTTCTTCTGGGGACCGCTCTGGCCCAGGGCCGGGCGGACGAGCAGACCTTCCCCATCCCCTTCTGGCTCATGGTCCTGTGCGCCCTGTTCATGGCTCTGGGGACGCTGATGGGGGGGCGGCGCATCATCGACAAGGTAGGCCGAGAGATGGTGACTCTGGGGCCCAGAGAGGGGCTGGCCGCCGATCTGGGCAGCATTCTATGCCTGCTGACGGCCACCGTACTGGGGCTCCCCGTCTCCACCACCCACACCCGCACCGCCGCCCTGCTGGGCGTGGGCTGTGCCGCCGGGACTCCGGTGGACTGGCGGGTAGCGGGGAGCGTGGCCCTGGCCTGGCTGCTCACCTTTCCGGGCTGCATGGCCATCGGTTACTGGATGAGCCGCCTGTACCTGGCCCTGTTCCTGCCCTGACCGAAACTTGTGTGATCCGGCCTTTCCGGCAGGCCTCCTTCACATCTGTTCCGCCTCTGTCATAGCCTATTCTGGACGCAGACGCACAGGCGGCGGCGCTGTCCAAACGCCGCCGCCCTCGTTCAGAAAGGATGTACATCGTGACGCAGGCATTTCTTTGGGCCGCAGGCGGGACCGGATTTACCGCGCTGATGACCGCTCTGGGGGCTTCCATGGTATTCTTGTTTCGGAGGCAGTCCTCCCCCTCCCTCCACCGAGTCATGCTTGGCTTTGCCGCCGGGGTGATGATCGCCGCCAGCATGTGGTCCCTCCTCATTCCCGCCATTGAGGAGGCGGAGGCCATGGGACTGACGGGCTGGCTCCCCGCCGCGGGAGGGTCGGTGCTGGGCATCGCCTTCCTGCTGGCCATGGATTCCCTCCTTCCCCACTTCACCCCCGAGTCCTTCCACTGGAAGGAGGGCCAGACCTCCCGGAAGCGCACCGCCCTGCTGGTGCTGGCGGTGACCCTCCACAACATACCCGAGGGGATGGCGGTGGGCATCTCCTTTGCCCTGGCCGCCCACAGCGGGGACCCGGCTCTGCTCACCGCCGCCGCGGCCCTGGCCATGGGCATCGGCATCCAGAATTTCCCCGAAGGCGCCGCCATCGCCCTCCCCCTGCGCCAGGAGGGGATGGGCCGCGGAAAGGCCTTTGCCATGGGCGCTTTGTCCGGGCTGGTGGAGCCCCTGTTCGGACTGCTGACGGTACTGGCGGTGGGGTCCATTCAGCCCCTCATGCCCTGGCTGCTCTCCTTTGCCGCCGGAGCCATGCTCTATGTGGTGGTGGAGGAGCTGATCCCGGAGGCCAACCTGTCCGAGGGGGGACACACCGGTACATTGGGAGTTATGGCGGGCTTTCTCATCATGATGATCCTGGATGTGGCTCTGGGATAACGAACCGCAGCGCCTGACAAGGAAAAAAGCTTGTCAGGCGCTGCGGTCTATTTCCATTCAAAACTACCGCTGCTTCGTCACAATTCCTTTCGGATCTGGCGCAGGGCGTTCTTTTCCAGCCGGGACACCTGGGCCTGGGAGATGCCGATCTCACCGGATACCTCCATCTGGGTCTTGCCCTGGAAGAACCGCATGGACAGGATCTTCCGCTCCCGCTCGCTGAGCCGGGCCACCGCCTCCTTCAGGGCGATGCGCTCCAGCCACATCTCGTCGGTGTTCCGGCTGTCCTTCACCTGGTCCATGACGCACACTGTGTCCCCGCTGTCGGAGTATACCGGCTCATAGAGGGACACCGGCTCCAGAATGGCGTCCAGGGCGAAGACCACGTCCTCCCGCTTCAGGTCCAGCGTCTTGGCGATCTCATCCACCGAGGGCTCCCGCTGGTGCTTGGCCATGTAGGCCTCCTTGGCCTGGAGCACCTTATAGGCTGTGTCCCGCATGGCCCGGGAGACCCGCATGGTACTGTTGTCCCGGAGGTAGCGGCGGATCTCACCCACGATCATGGGTACCCCATAAGTGGAAAATTTTACCTGTAAGTTTATGTCAAAATTATCAATTGCTTTGATGAGTCCGATGCACCCCACTTGAAACAGGTCATCGGCATTCTCTCCCCGGTTGGCAAAGCGCTGGATCACCGACAGGACCAGCCGCAGATTGCCGGAGATCAGCTCCTCTCTGGCCTGCTTGTCCCCCGCCTTTGCCCGGACCAGCAGGGCCTGGGTCTCCTCGCTCTTCAGGACCTTTAGCTTGGCGGTGTTCACCCCGCAGATCTCCACCTTGTGCTGCATCAGAAGAAACCCCCCGCCCGAAAATACTGTATTCCAAGTATCTCCGTGCGGGGGGCTTTCATACGGTGCTGTGCGGGGCGAAATTTTTTATCGTTTGACCGCTTTCGATGGATTTTTGTGGGGACTGTATTCAGAGCAGGGAATCCAGCTCCGTCTCGTCCACCACCCGGACGCCGGACTCCTCCAGCAGCCGGGCGGCTACCCCCTGTCCCGGGACCAACCGCCCGGTAAAGGAGCCGTCATAGATTCCGCGGCAGCCGCAGGAGGGGGATTTGGCCTTGAGGACGGCCAGGGTACAGCCCGCCTCCCGGGCGAGCGCCAGGGTCCGTCCGGCCCCCTCCAGATAGGCGGCGGTCACGTCCTCCCCCGCCCGGTTGACCACCCGGCCGTCCGGCTGGCGCTCCGCCGGAGACCGGGGCGTGGGCAGTCCCCCCAGCACCTCGGGGCAGACGGGAATCAGGACGTGCCCCGCCTGCCGCAGCTTTTCCAGTTCTGGGACGGGGACGCTGCGGCCGTCGTAGCGGCAGGGCTCCCCCAGCAGGCACCGGCTGACCAGAATATTCATACGCGCTTCCTCCATATAAAAACGCCCGACACGGAGTCGGGCGTTTGGTTTCCTGCCGTTTAGTGGGTCAGGTAATATTTGACCAGAGTCTGAAGCAGCTCGTCCCGGTCCACCTTTCGGATCAGGGCGCGGGCGTTATTGTGATTGGTGATATAGGTGGGGTCCTCGGAGAGGATATAGCCCACGATCTGGTTGATGGGGTTATAGCCCTTTTCCTGAAGCGCCTGATAGACCGTAGACAAAATGGTTTTGATCTCCAGGTCCCGCTGGTCGCCCAAACTGAACTTACGGGTAAAATCCATCTCTCCCATCGGGAACACCTCCTACACATGAACTGTCCCTAGTCTACTCCAAAATGCCCAATCTGTAAAGGGTCTGTGGTAAAATTTAATATAATTGAAATATATCCGGCGGCCCTGACGCATGTTCCGCTCAGTTCAGCGGCTCCATGCCGACCATCTTCCGCTCCACCGTGTCAAAGGTACACCGAGTGTCGCCCCAGTCCCGGCACTGGCCCTTCTCCCAGTCCAGTACCTCCTTCACCGGGGTGATGAAGGTCAGGGTCCTCCCGCCGTCGGCAAAGGCGATGTCCCGGGGGGATACATAGTAGCAGGCCCCAAAGCCATAGTTGGGAAGCAGGTCCACAAGCTCGGTACAGGTCCCGTCTTTGGACACATAGAGCATACTGGTAGAGGTGCCATGGGTCGTTCCCGTCTGGCCGGACACGCACAGGGTCCCCAGCTCTCCGGGATAAAGCTCATAGAAATAAGAAAGTCCGCTGCGCTCCACGCCCTCCAACAGACGCTTCCGCTCCTCCAGGACCGCTTCCATGCTCCCCTGCTCCTCCACCGCCTGATTTTCCGCCCCTTCCGGCTCCGGCGGCGGGGGCAGCTCCGCCCCGTTCCAGCCGCCCAGTCCCAAGACCGCGGCCAGGACCACGGAAAGGATCATCTGACTTCCTGCCATATTTTGGTCCTCCTTCTGTCAACCATGTTGTGTGGCGGCTCCCACATTCTTCCCTGTCATGGCGGCGGCGGCCACCTGGAACAGCGCGGACAGAGCCGTCAGGTAAAAGACGTACTGGACGCCCCAGCCCTCCCAGACCAGACCCAGGATGGGGGAGGCGATAATGGCCATCACATGGTCCACGCTGAGGCCCACGGACAGGGTCCGGGTCACCTCGCTGGGGTCCAGGGCGATGGAACGCATCATAAAGGAGTGGACCATGCTGAACTGCTCAAAGAGGACGCACAGCACATAGGCCCCAAAGACCAGCCAGGTCTGCCAGCTTCCCGCGGCAAAGGCTCCCCCGGCCAACAGTCCGGCCATCAGGCCCATGACCCAGAAGGTGACGGCGATATAGCCCGCCTCGATCCACAGCATCTTCCTCACCCCCAGCCGGTCCAGCATCCGGCCGATCAGGGGGGCCATCCAGGTGCCCACCAGATGGGTGACGATGGTGAGCAGGGCCACTGTGTCCGCCCCCTGCCCCAGCAGCTGGATGATGACCCAGGGCGCGAAAACCAGCTTGATCCGCTTCTGGCAGCCGTAGGCCAGAGTGACCATGTAGTAGGGCATGTACCGGCGGCGGAAGAGCAGCTTATGATTTTTGACCCCGCCGCCCTGCTCCATATACTGTCTCATAAGCAGAAGCAGGAGAATGACAAGAACGGTGGCTCCCGCCGCGATGACAAAGGGCAGGATCACCGGACTGGCAAAGGTGAACCATCCGCCCCGAAAGCCCACAAAGATGATACAGGCGGACACCATGGACATCAGCGTCGTGACGCCCTTGAACCGGCCCAGGGCGGTCCCCACTTTTCCCTGCTCCGCCAGTTCCATGGAGATGGCGTCGTTCAGGGGCATGAACAGGTGCTGGCCCATGGAATGGATAAAGAGAAAGACCAGCATGACCCCGTAGCTGGGGGAGAAAAAGCCCATGACCACCAGACCCACCAGCATCAGCGCCTGGGCGACCACGGACATCCACAGGTTGCCCAGAAAGCCCAAGCCGGCCACCAGCACCATACACAAAATTCCCGGGCTCTCCCGGGGGATTTCCAAAAAGCCCCGCTGTACGGAGCTGATGCAAAATACCTCATTGAAATAATTGGAAAAAATTTTGGCTCCCAGCCCGTCGGCAATGGCCGCACAGGCCAGCGCCAGCACAAACAGCCGGATGGCGCGCTGCCTGGATTCTTTCATCGTTCCCTCTCCCACTCTCTGTCTATCTTACAAATACGCAACGGGACGGCCCTCCCGGGCAGAAGGACCGTCCCATTTGTGTTGTATGTTACAGTGTGTCCTCCTCCGTCCGGTCCAGAGCCTCCTCCACGTCAAAGGGAGGGGCGTCCGACTCCTGGCCGGCGGCGGGGACTTGGGCGTCGTTCTGGGCCGGCATACCGCCGGTGATCCCCTGGCGGTATTTCAGCTCCTGCCACTGCTCCTTGGTGATGAGCAGCTGGCGGGGCTTGCTGCCCTCGAAGGGGCCCACGATGCCCTTTTCCTCCAGCTGGTCCACCAGCCGGGCGGCACGGGCGTAGCCCAGCTTCAGACGGCGTTGGAGCATGGACACGGAGGCTTGTCCCGTCTCCACCACCACCTCGGCGGCGGCGTCGATGAGCTCGTCGTACTCGCCGTCCACGTCCTCGGGGGCGGAGCCGCCCACCCCCTTGGCGCCCTTCTCCTTCTGGGCGGCGTGCTGCTCGATCTCCTGCATGACGTCGTCGTCGTACTGGGCCGAGCCGCTCTTCTTCACAAAGTCCACCACCGCCGCCACCTCCTGGTCGGAGATGAGGCAGCCCTGGACCCGGGTAGGCTTGCCGGAGCCCAGAGGGAAATACAGCATATCGCCCCGGCCCACCAGCTTCTCCGCGCCGGTGATGTCCAGGATGATGCGGGACTCCAGACTGGAGGCCACAGCGAAGGCGATGCGGCTGGGGATATTCGCCTTCATCAGGCCGGTGATCACGTCGGCGGAAGGCCGCTGGGTGGCGATGATCAGGTGCATCCCGGCGGCACGGCCCATCTGGGCCACCCGGCAGATGGACTCCTCCACCTCCTTGGCGGCCACCAGCATCAGGTCGGCCAGCTCGTCGATGAGGACCACGATGTAGGGCATCTTCTCCATGCCCTCGGTCTTGGCGGCCAGGGCGTTGTATTCCTCCAGCTTCCGCACGCCCACCTCGGAGAAGGTGCGGTACCGCTTCATCATCTCCGTGACCGCCCACTGGAGGGCGCCGGCAGCCTTTTTGGGGTCGGTGACCACGGGGATCAGCAGGTGGGGAATGCCGTTATAGATGCCCAGCTCCACCATTTTGGGGTCCACCATGATGAGACGGACCTCCTCGGGGGTGGCCTTGTAGAGCAGCGAGGTGATGATGGAGTTGGTACACACCGACTTACCGGAGCCGGTGGTACCGGCGATGAGCAGGTGGGGCATCTTGGCGATGTTGCCCACGATGGGGTTGCCGCCGATGTCCTTGCCCACGGCGAAGGACACCTTGGAGGTACTGTCGGTAAAGGCTTTGGAGCCGATGACCGAGTGGATGTTCACCGGGGAGACCATCTTATTGGGCACCTCGATGCCCACCATGGAGATCTGGTCCGGGATGGGCGCGATGCGCACGCCGGTGGCTCCCAGGGCCAGGGCGATGTCATCGGCCAGGTTGGTCAGCTTGTTTAGCCGGACCCCCTGGTCCAGCTCCAGCTCGTACCGGGTCACCGAGGGGCCCCGGGTAACGTTGATGATATTGGCATCGATGCCGAAGGAGTGGATGGTGTCGGTGAGCCGCTGGCGGTTTGCGTTGAGTTCGGCCAGGGCCTCTCCCCCCACGCCTCCCGGCCCTTCCTGCAGCAGGGACAGGGGTGGGTACTGGTAGGCGGAACTGCCCTGGCTCAGGGTGCCCTGGATATCCTGGGCCACCTGGGCCGCCTCCTGCTCCACCTCCTGGCGCTTCGCCTTGTCCTGGGCGGGCTCCCGGGTTGCCGGGGGCTGGACCGGAGCGGCGGGCTCCGGCTCGGGCATCTCCTGGGCCGCGGCCGCCGGGACCGGAGCGGCGGGAGGGACAGGCGGGACCGCTGCCGCCGGAGGCGCCTCCGGAATGGGCTGGGGCGGGACGATGGGCTGGGTCACAAACTCCGGTTCCTTTTTCTCCGGCTGGACTTCCTCCTTTTGCGGCCCTTCGCTCCTGCCGGTCAGCACCTGATCGGGTGCGGGCACTCTGGGTTTCCGGTCGAAGAAGCTGCGCTTCTTCTTCTCCGGGACGGGCTGGGGCTTCTCCTCCGCCCGGACCAGAGGGCCGTCGTCCACCGGGATGTCGATGGAGGCCCGGCGGGCGGAGGTCTGGGGCAGCGCTTCGGCGGCGGGGCGCGCTTCCTCCCGGCGGCTCCGGCGGGGGCGCTGGGGCTCGGGCTCGGGCTCCGGCTCATAGTCGTACCGGGGACGGTTGAAGATCCAGTCGGCCACATCCAAAATGGTACGGTTGAAGGCCGCCAGACCCACCAGGATCCCCGCCATGGCGAAGATGATGGTGCAGCCCAGGGAGGAGAACAGGCAGACACAGCTCTGGGCCAGAAGGCCGCCCAGAGCGCCGCCGGACTTCAGCGCCCCGCCGCTGGCCCACAGGCTTTTCAGCAGAGCGCCGTCCCAGGGCAGAGGCTCAATCAGCAGGCCGTGGAACAGGCAGGAGACGATCAGCGGCAGCAGTAGGGCGCAGGTCAGCCGCAGACGCACCGGGCGTCCCCGGTGGAAGGCCAGGATATAGGCCCCCAGCAGCAGGACGGGGGGCACCAGCCAGTAGCCATAGCCCAGCAGCCCCTTCAGCAGGCCGCAGAAGAAGTCGATAAAAATAGCCTCTATGTTGAGATAGCCCAGAGCGGCGAAAATGGCCAGCAGCAGGCAGACCACCGCCCCCACCTCCCGGCGGAAGGGCCGGGGCGCGGGCTGAACAGGCCGCCCCTTCCCCCCGCTTTTCGCCCGGGAGGGACCGGAGGCGGCGGTCCGTTTCCCCCCAGAGGAGGCGGTTCGGCTGCCGCCTGTTTTCTTTTGTGTCGTTGCCATATCGGTTCGTTCCTTTCCGGAGTATCGTTTGGGGCATATGCCGTCCCTGGGACGGCCCGGGTGAAGGTGCCGCTGCTCAGAGCAGCACAACGCTGGCGATCAAGGCCACCAGACCCACGGCCCAGCAATAGTACGCAAAGGCGCCGAATTTGCCCTTGGACGCCAGCAGGTTCACCAGGCGGATGGAGAAGTAACCCACCACCCCGGCGATAACCATACCCAGCAAATACATGGGCAGCACGCCCTGGGCCAGGCCGCTCTCCGCTCCGATCACGTCCTTGATTTCCAAAATGGTGGCGCCCAGGACGGCGGGCAGGGACAGCAGGAAGGAGTACCGGACGGCAAACTTCCGGTCAAAACCCACCGCCATACCGGCGGAGATGGTGCAGCCGGACCGGGACAGGCCGGGAATGGTGGCGCAGCCCTGGGCCAGACCCACCAGCAGCACATCCTTCAGCGTGGCGTTCCGGGCGGTCTTTCTCCCGCCGGCCATCCGGTCGGACACAAACAGGATACAGCCGGTGACCAGCAGGGCGCAGCTGACAAAGACCGGGCTGTTGCCCAGCGCCTCCACATAGTCCTTCACCAGCATGACCACAAACAGGGGCAGGGTGCCCACAATGATGAGCAGTACCAGCCGACGGGCCTCCGGGGGATTACCCCGGGAGGGGCGGCGGGAGAACATGTCCCGGATGGCCCGGAAAAACTCCAGAATCATTTCCACCACATCCTGGAAATAGTACACGCACACCGCCAGCAGCGTGGCGAAGTGGAGCAGGATGTTAAACAGGTTGTCCGGCTCCTCCATGCCGAAAAAGTGCTGGAGCAGGGTCAGGTGGCCCGAACTGGAAATGGGCAGGAACTCAGCTACACCCTGTACAAAGCCCAGGACGGCAGACATCAGGTATGTCACAATATGTACCTCCAATGGCAAAATGCCCATAAAATCACTGATACTATATTAGCACAAGCAGGCCAGGAATTCCAGTCTTTTTCATTCGAATTATGTAAACACAAGGAGCAAGATCACCCCTGCTCCTCCAGCTTCTTGAAAAAGCCCTCCTGCAAGGAGTTCCGTCGCCCGCAGGCGACGGAATAGAGTTCAATCACGTCATTTCCGATGACATGCGCGTCGGAAATGACACCTCTCGCGAAATTTTTGCCGACAATTTCGCCAGAAATCGAGGTGAAAATTTCGTGCTTTCCCATTCGAAAAAGTGGCATAGCCACTTTTTCGACAGTCTCAAGGAGCAGGGTCACCCCTGCTCCTCCTGCTTCTCCGTCTTCCGCTGCCGGATCATCTCGTGCAGACAGGCCGTGGCATCGGACAGCCCGCCGATCCGGTCGATGAGGCCCAGCTTCACCGCCTCCTCCCCGTAGATCACGCTGCCCACATCGGCAGCCAGCTCCCCGGTTTGAAGCATCAGGCGTGTAAAGTCTTCCCGCTTGATGGCGCTGTTGGCCGTGACGAACTGGATGATCCGCTCCTGGATGCGCTCAAAATAGTAGAAGGTCTGGGGCACCCCGATGACCAGACCGTTGAGCCGCACCGGATGGATGGTCATGGCCGCCGAGGGGGCGATGAAGGACCGCTTGGCCGCCACCGCCAGGGGCACCCCGATGGAATGACTGCCGCCCAGTACCAGGGACACCGTAGGCTTGGACATGGAGGCGATGAGCTCTGAGATGGCCAGCCCCGCCTCCACGTCTCCTCCCCCGGTGTTCAGCAGGATGAGAAGCCCGTCGATCTGGTCGCTCTCCTCCACCATGGCCAGCAGGGGCAGAACATGTTCGTATTTGGTGCTCTTGCTGGTAGGCGGCAGCAGCTGGTGCCCCTCGATCTGCCCCACGATGGTCAGCACATAGATGGTCCCCTTCTCCGTCTGGATCAGGGAGGACCCCAGGTCCACGATGGGCTGGATGATCTGGTCCTGGTTCTTGACCTCCTGCTTCTCTTCCTTTTCTTCCAAAACGATCCCTCCTTGCGCTTCCCACTTAGAGTGCGCCAGGAAGGGGAATTTTACTCCAAAGGGTTTTAAAAAAGTCCGCATTCTCCCGCCGGGATATGCAGACAAGGCTTCTTTCTTCCTCACAACAACAGGGGCGGTCCTTTGGACCGCCCCTGTTGTCAGAGAGACCGTTTTGATTGAAAAAACCTTACTGCTCCAGCACTTTGCGGTAGGCCGCCTGGGCGGCGGCGTTGAAGCAGACGAAAATGACCTGGGGGCCGTCGGGGTGTTCCGCCAAGAACTGCCGGACGGTGGAGACGGCGATGGCGGCGGCCTCCTCCGGGGGGTAGTGGTACACCCCGGTGCTGATGGCGGGGAAGGCCACGGTCCTGCACCCCAGCTCCAGGGCCAGGGCCAGGGAGTTCCGGTAGCAATCCGCCAGCAGCTGCGCCTCTCCCTGGGCGCCGCCGTGCCAGACGGGACCCACGGTGTGGATGACGTACTTGGCGGGCAGGCGGTAGCCCTTGGTGGCCTTGGCCTGCCCGGTGGGACAGCCGTGGAGGGTACGGCACTCGGCCAGCAGCTCCGGTCCCGCCGCCCGGTGGATGGCCCCATCCACTCCGCCTCCTCCCAGCAGGGAGTTGTTGGCGGCGTTGACGATGGCGTCCACCTCCATCTTTGTGATATCTCCGGTATAAAGGCTGAGCTTCATGGCCCTCTCCCCTTTTTGATCGTTATTTGGACAACTGGATGTAGTCCCCGGACACATAGCCCAGGGCGGCTTGTCCGTCCTTATTCCGGTACAGCACATGGCACCAGCCGTTTTCCGCCTTCAGAACCACCACCCGGGCCCCGTCGGTCAAGCCGCCAATGACCGGGTTTTCGGTGCTGGGACCGGAGCGGACATTCAGCCCCTTCTCCGCATTCACCACGGTACCGGTGAGCTCCGCCTCCTGGCAGGTCACGGTACACTCGGCGGTCAGACCGTTCCACTGGGCGGCGACCGTGACCTGGGCGGTCCCGGTCCCGGGGAACAGATTGGTGACCACGCCCTTCTCCGTCACCACGGCGGCCTGGAGATCGCTGCTGGTCCAGGTGATCTCCGCGCCCTCAAAGGCGGGGTCCAGCACGGCGGTGAGGGCAACGCTCTCCCCGGACTTCAGGGTCGCCTCAGTCCGGTCCAGAGTCAGGGTATAGCCGGCGGGATCGGGCAATGTGGGCTCCTCCGGCTGCGGGGGGGCCACCGGGGTCACGGGGACTTCGGGCTGGGCGGGGTCGACAGGGTCGGTAGGCAGGTCGGTGATGGGCGTATAGGTGATGAGCTTATACAGCAGGGCCGCCATCTCCGCCCGGGTCAGGTTGCCCCTGGGGTCGATGCCGCTGCCCTTGCCGCTGACCACTCCCTGGGCCACCAGAGTGGCGGTATGGCCCTTGGCGTAGTCAGCGATCTGGTCCTTGTCCGAGAACTGGTCCAGCACCGTCAGACTGCCGGTGGGGCACTCCTTACCCAGGATGGGCATGGCCTGGCGCAGGATGGTGAAGGCCTGCTCCCGGGTGACAGGAGCGTTGGGCGAGTAAGCGCCGTTTCCGGTCCCGGAAGCCAGGCCGGCGCTCTGGCCCCAGGACAGGGCCGTATAGTAGTAGTCCGCGGCGGACACGTCGGTAAAGTCGCAGCCCCCGGTGACGGCAGGCTTGCCCACGGCGTTATACAGCATCAGCATAAAATCAGCCCGGCGGATCTGGTTGTCCCGGCCAAACTCCGTGGTGGAGACGCCGCCCACGATGTTATGCTGGTAGCAGTACTCCACCGCCTCATAGGACCAGTGGTCCTCGGTGACGTCGTTGTGGACGTTGGTCATGGACACCTGGATGGTCTGGGTCACGCCGCCGGCGGAGGCGGTGATGACGCCGCTGCCTCCGGCTTCCGAGGCGGTGAACAGGCCGTTCTCATCCACGGAGCCAATGCCGTTGGTCACCGTCCAGGTGACGGGACTCAAGTCCCGGAGGGCGGTGCGGTTCCAGTAGCTGCCGGTGACGGCCAGCTGGACGGTCTCCCCGGGCTTGACGGTGAGGGAGGTCAGGGCGGCGGAGCTGCCCGCCTTGGAGACGGTGAGGGAAGTCAGCTGGTCCACCACATGGATCTGGGCCTCGCCCTCCACCCCCAGCTTCCGGGAGCGCAGACGGAGGGTATCGGTGCCCGCCGTCCCCCCGGCCAGGTAGACGCCCTCCTCCACGTCGCCCAGTCCCTTCCGGGAGGTGACGGTCAGATCGTTCAGCTCCCGGTCCAGAATGTTCAGGCCGCTGTCCAGTACCACCGTCTCAGGCAGCGTCACGGAGGAGCCGGCCAGGACGGTCAGTCCCTCTTCCTGCATGGCCAGACGGTCCGGCTTCCCATCCCCCGCCTGGTCGGTGACCAGAAGCAGGTAGGTGGCGCAGCTGCGCAGCCGGCCGTCAGAGGGAATATTCCGCACGGCGGGGCCGCTCTGGCCGGGGAGCCACACGGAGATGGCGGTGGAACCGCCGCCGTCCAGATTGACCGCCCAGGTGCAGCCCTGGTCCCGCATCTCCTCCGCCAGATCCATCTGGCTCAGGCCCATGGAGTAGCCGGACTGGCGGCCGTCCACGGCGTAGACCAGGAGGGTGCCGTCCGCCTTGACGCCCAGAGCGGTGCGGGGAGCCCGTCCGTCCTTGGCATAGGTCCAGTTGGAGCTGTCGGTGATCTTCCCGTCCCGGACCATCACGTCGCCGACGCCCCCGGCCCACTGGGCCTGGGACAGGCTCTCGTCCTGGCAGGAGGTGGTCAGGGTGATCCGGTCCCCCACCTGGAAAGACTGGTACGCAGCATAGTAGCCCGAGCTGCTGTCGGCGGTGAGGATATATTCATCCGCCCCGATGACCGCCGCCTGGTCGCTCTCCAGCACCTCGGTGACCTCCAGGGTCAGGGTACTGTTCACCCCCAGAGCGGGTACCTCCCCGCCCTGGTCCGGCAGCACCTTCATCCGCACATACCAGCCGGGGGTGGAGGTGCGGGTGGACACGCTGGAGAAGTCCTGGTTGAGCAGGTACAGTCCGCCGCTGGCATTGCGCCACTTGTTCAGGTGATGGGGCTGCACTTGGCTTCCGTCCCGCTCATTGGTCAGGGTGATGGTCACTTGCGGCGTCTCGGTAAAGGAGACCCGCCCGTCGGTGATAACCATGGCGGCCTCGTTCTCCGGACTGGATTTATACACTCCGTCTTCCACGACGATGCCGATGGGCACGCCGGAGGTGGTGGAGAAAAAGTCGGTATTGATGGCGCCCAGCACATGGTAGCCCAATTCCTGGGCGTGGCTGACCGCCTTATTGATGGTGGCGGCGCCGTAAATGGTGCCCGAGGCCTGGAGCAGGATGGGGTGGGCTTCGCTCCCCTCCTCCAGCTCCATGGAAAAGCTCTCGACCCGGCTGGAGTTGTTGACGGTGACGGTGTTACGGTAGGTCAGGCCGTCCACCAGGGCGCTGGTGGTCTGGAGCTTCTGCTCTCCCGCGGCGGCGTAGACCGTGGGAAGGGCCAGCGCGGCGGCCAATGCCAGGGCCGCAGCCCGGCGCAGGATCTGTGGTAAAGCGGTATGTTTCATGGACACTCCTTTGTAATATGTAAACCTGAGGAACGCCCTACATTATATCAGGTCCTCTATGGCGTTTCAATGGCAAAAAGGGAGAAAGGGGAGAAAAGTCCCTGGAAAAAAACGCCGTCCCCGTCCAACTGTGAACAAGCTGTGAATGGCAGGCGGGAAAGGTTGAAAAAAGGTTCCTCTTGGTGTACAATGAGATGATTTCGACGGTATCGAAACCTGCCGTCCCATACCTCATGATAAGGAGGAGACGCCGTGGAAGAACGGCAGAATAACGCCACAAAAACCATCAGCATGGTGATGATCGTCACCCTGATTGGTAAAGTATTAGGCCTTTACCGCGACCGGTTATTGGCCATTCATTACAGTGTTGGCATGGAGGCCAACGCCTTTTTTACCGCCAGCCGCATCCCCCGGGTCTTTTTTGATGCGGTATTTGCCTCGGCCATCGCTGCCTGCTTCATCCCGGTCTTCAGCGAGTATCTGGAGAAGAAAGGGAAAAAAGAGGCGTTCCGCTTCGCGGGCAATTTTATCACGGTCATGGCCCTGCTGACGGCGGCCCTCACCCTGCTGGGCATGGCCTTCCCCCAGGCGCTGGTGGCTGTCTTCGCCGACTACGCCGACCCCAGGACCACGGCTCTGGCCGCCTCACTGACCCGAATTATGTTCCCCACCGTCCTGTTTTCCGGCATCGCCTTCTCTCTGGTGGGGGTACTTCAGGCTCAGGACCACTTCACCGCCCCGGCCCTCATGTCGGCAGCCTCCAATCTGGTCATTATCCTGTATTTTCTCCTGCTGGACTCCAAGCTGGGCATCTACGGACTGGCGCTTGCCTATCTGGCGGGCTGGCTCCTTCAGGGGCTGATCCAGCTGCCGCCCCTGGTGCGGCTGGGCTACCGCTTCCGGCCCGACCCCAACTTCCGGTCCGAGGGGATGAAAAAGGTCTTTGCCCTCATGGGCCCGGTGATGGTATCCACCTGGGTCCAGCCCATCAATTTGGTCATCAACTCCCGGTTCGGCTCCCGCCTCTATGACGGCGCGGGGGTGGCCGCTCTGGAGTATTCCACCAACCTGTATCTGGTCATCGCGGGCACCTTTATCCTGTCCATCACCAACGTGATCTTCCCCCGTCTGTCCCGGCTCACCGCCGGGGGCCAGCAGGGACAGTTCCGGGACACCATCCGCCAGACCGTCCACAGCAGCCTCTTCTTCGTCCTGCCCATGTCGGCGGGGCTGATGGTGGTGGCCCGTCCCCTCATCTCCTTTATATACGGCGGCCAGGAATTCGGCGACTTCGCCACCCAGATCACCTCCACCGCCCTTGTCTGGGTCTCCCTGGGCATGGCGGGCTACGCCCTTCAGAATATTCTCAGCCGGGCCTACTTCGCCAAGCAGGACGGCAGGACTCCCCTGGTGGCCGGCGCTTTGTCCATCGGCGTTAATATCCTGCTGTGTGCCCTGCTCATGGACCGCTTCCAGGTGGCCGGACTGGCTCTGGCCTCGGCGGTGTCCTCCACGGTGTACGCCCTGCTCCTCCTCCTGCCCATGGAGCGCAGGGGCGAGGGGATCCTGGACCGGGACATGGTGCTGGATCTGGTCAAAATGGCGGCCGCTGCCCTGGCCATGGGCCTGTGCGCCCATCTGGTCCTGACCGGCCTTACCCCCCTCCTCCCCGGCGGCAAGCTGGGGGAGCTGCTCTGCCTGGGGCTGTGCGCCTTGGCGGGCGTGGCGGTCTACTTCCTGCTGGCCCTGGTCCTGGGGCTCCAGGAGGCCAGACTGACCACAAATCTGATCAAACAACTGAGGAAACGAGGTTGAGCTATGGAACAAATGAAACAAGTATTGGACGGCAGCCTTCTCTGGCGGGCCATCACGGCCATGTGCCTCTGGTTTGGCCGCCAATGGCAGAACAGCGGCGTGATCCAGTGGTTTCTCCATCCCGCCGGGTGGGGCAAAGCCGCCTCGGAGAACAGCGTGTTCTTCAAGCTGTGGTCCCTGGTGCGGCGGGCCCTGTGCCGGTTGTATGAGCTGCTCCGGCTGGACAAGCTCTTTGCCGGCAGCGTCTTTACCCAGACCTGGGTGTGGTGCGCCATCCCGGTGGTCCTGGCCCCTGCCCTGTGCAAATTCCGACCCTCCCTGATGGTGATGGGGCTGGCCCTCATCGGGTACGCCTCCCTGCTGCTCAATCTGGTGCGGGACCGGAAGCGGGAGCTGGCCTGGGCCCCCATCAACCGCTATATCATCCTCTATGCCGCCGTCTATTTGGCGGGGACCCTGTTCTCTGTCAATCTGCGGGGCAGTCTCCAGCCCGGCCTGCTGTCGGTGGTCTTTATCCTGTTCTCGGTGGTCCTGTACAACGCCGTCACCGGAAGAAAGCAGCTGGATACCCTGGTGGCCCTCATGGTGCTTGTGGCGGCCCTGGTGTCCTTCTACGGCATCCTCCAATATATTTTCCGCTGGGGCTACCAGTCGGCGGCCTGGGTGGACAGCGACATGTTCTCCGGCATTGAGTTCCGGGTGCCCTCCACCCTGGACAACCCCAACATGCTGGGCCAGTACCTGATCCTGGCCATCCCCCTGGGCGGGGCCAAGCTGCTGTCCGCCAAGAGCTGGGGCAGCCGGGCCTACTATTTCTGCTGCTGCGGCGTCATGTGCGTGTGCATGATCCTCACCTTCTCCCGGGGGGCCTGGCTGGGCCTGCTCTTCGCCGGAGCCGTCTTTGTGGTCCTGCTCAACCCCCGGTTCATCCTTCTGGCCCCCTTCGCTCTGGTAGCCCTGTACTTCGTGCTGCCTGACACCGTCATCTCCCGGTTCACCAGCATCGGCAACCTGGGGGACAACTCTACCTCCTACCGGGTCTATATCTGGATGGGGGTGCTGGCCATGCTGAAGGACTACTGGCTGTGCGGCATCGGCCCCGGGGACGCGGCCTTCAACATGGTCTATCCCGCCTACAGCTACAACGCCATCGTGGCCCCCCACTCCCACAACCTGTTTTTGCAGATTCTGTGCGACGCGGGGGTGGTGGCCCTGGCCGTTTTCCTGCTGCTCCTGTTCGTCTACTTCCGCATGATGTGCGTCTCCCTGTCCCGGGAAAAGGACTGGACCAGCCGTCTGCTCCAGATCGCCTTTACCGCCGGGGTGTGCGGCTTCCTGGTCCAGGCCATGACGGATTACTCCTTTTATAATTACCGGGTCATGTTCCTGTTCTGGGCCTACCTGGCTCTGGGAGCCGCCTCCGCCCGGCGCAGTCAACTGCCCAAAGGGAGGCTGCTGGTATGATTCGTGTTTTAAACATCATCAGTGACACCAACATCGGCGGCGCGGGCCGGGTCATTCTGAACTACCTGCGCTATTCCGACCGGGACGCCTTCGAGACCCTGGTGGCCGTCCCCCGGGATTCCCTGCTCAAGCCCTCCCTGGAGGAGGCCGGGGTCCAAGTCCTGGAGGTAGACGGCATGGCCGACCGCTCCTATGCCAAGGAGGACGTGAAGGCGCTGGAGGAGCTGATCCGCCGGGTGAAGCCCGATCTGGTCCACACCCACGGCGCCCTCTCCGGCCGGGTGGCCGCCAAGCGTTGCCATGTGCCGGTGGTATACAGCCGCCACTCCGCCTTCCCCGTTCCGGCCAAGCTGAAGTATCCCCCCGGCCGTTGGGTCAATAAGCTGCTCAACGAGCACTACGCCGACCACATCATCGCCGTCAGCCCCGCCACCCGGGACAACCTCACCGAGGGCGGCATCTCCCCCAAGAAGATCACCGTGGTGATGAACGGGGTGGCCCCCATGGAGCGCACCTCTCAGGAGGACCGGGCCAGACTGCGCGCCGAGCTGGGGCTGGAGGACGGCGTCACCGTCTTCGGCATCCTGGCCCGCATCGAGGATTATAAAGGCCACCTGTATCTGACCCACGCGGCCAAGCTGCTCAAGGACCGGGGATATGACAACTTCCGGGTGCTGGTGGCGGGCACGGGCCCCTTTGAGGAGGAAGTCAGGCGGGCCGTGGTGGAGATGGGCGTGGAGGACGTGGTCCAAATGCTGGGCTTCCGGTCCGACGTGGCCGCCCTGCTCAACATCCTGGACGTTCAGCTCAACGCCTCCTACGGCACCGAGGCCACCAGCATGGCCCTGCTGGAGGGCATGAGCCTGGGACTGCCCTCCATCGTCAGCGACTACGGCGGCAACCCCTGGGTCATCAGCCACGGCGAAAACGGTCTCGTCTTCCCCAGCCGGGACAGCAAGGCTCTGGCCGACGCCATGGCCGACCTCATCGACCGGCCTGAAAAGCGGGCGGCCATGGGCCAAAAGGCCAGGGAGCGGTTTGAATCCCAGTTCACCGGCCAGGTCTTCGCCCGGAACACGGAGCAGATCTATTACAACATCCTGAAAGGAGCAAAATAAATGGAACAGAACACACCGAAATTCCGCCTGCGCCTGAACCTGTTTGACGGTATCGTCCTGGTTCTGGCCCTGGCCGTGGGCGCTTTCCTGCTGTGGAGCGCCCTGAAGCCCGCCGCCCCCGCGGAGGGAGCGGCCCCCAGCACCGCCACCGTCCGGTACACCGTCCGCTTCCAAAAGTGGATTGAGGGGACCAGTGTCCTGGTGGAGTCCGGGGACAAGCTGGTGGACAACATCAAGAACTATGAGCTGGGCACCGTGGTCTCCGCCGAGGCCGTCCCCGCCCAGTCCCTTCAGCTGGACCACCAGAGCCGCCAGTATGTGCTGGCCGACATCCCCGGCTATGAGGACGTGCTGGTCACCGTGGAGGCGCCCTGCACCACCAGTGACGAGTCCATCCTGCTGGGGGGCGGCTACGCCCTGCGGGTGGGCTCCGTGGCCTATATCCGGGGCGAGGGCTATATGGCCAGCGGCCCCATCATTTCCATTGAGCGGGAGGGTCAGGCATGAAAATTATCGATCATAACGGCCGGCTGTTCGGCAAGGTCAGCATCATCGACGTACTGGTAGTGGCGGTGGTCCTGGTTCTGGCCGTGGCTCTCAACGTGAAGAACAACCACCTGTCCCACACCAGCACCAGCGTCACCAACATCCCCATCACCTATCAGGTCCAGGTCAGCGGAGTCCGCGGCTATGTGGCCGATGCCATCCGAACCGAGGACAAGATGTTTGACCAGGACCGGAGCAGCGGCGGCACTCTGGGCAAGATCGTGGACATTGAGGTGCTGCCCAGCGCCAAAATGGCCGAGTTCAACGACGGCACTGTGGACGTGGTGCCCGCCGAGGACTGCGTCAACCTCCTTCTGACCATTCAGGGCGAGGGCATCGTCAGCGAGGGCCGCTGCCTGCTGAACCGGATCTATGATCTGGGCGTCAATTCCTCCCGGAATTTCTACACCAAGTACGCCCAGTTCACCGGCACCGTCACCAACATCCAGGTCCCCTAAACCACTGTAAGGAGCATCCGCCATGAAGATTTTAATGGCCACCATGGGTCTGGACATCGGCGGCGCGGAGACCCATATCGTGGAGCTGGCCAAGGAGCTGAAGCACCGGGGACACGAGATCGCCGTCGTGTCCAACGGCGGCGTCTATGTCCCGGAGATCACCGCCGCCGGTATCCGGCACTATGAAGCCCCCCTGCACCGGCGCACCCTGTCCGACATGCGCCGGTCCCTGACCGTCCTGCGGGAGGTGATCCGGACCGAGAAGCCCGACGTGGTCCACGCCCACGCCCGGATCCCCGCTTTCCTCTGCGGACGGCTTCAGAAATCCATGGGCTTCCCCTTCGTCACCTCCTGCCACGGCGTGTACCAGGTCAGCGGCGCCCTGCGCCTGCTGTCCAACTGGGGGGACCGGACTCTGGCAGTCTCCGAGGACATCCGGGACTACCTGATCCGGCAATACAACATTCCGCCCCAGCACATCACCCTCACCATCAACGGCATCGACACCGACAAATTCTCCCCGGAGATCTCGGGCGAGGCGGTCCGCCGGGAGTTCCAACTGGGGGACGCCCCCGTGGTCGGGCATGTCAGCCGTCTGGACGCGGAGACCGCCCTGACCGCCCGGCAGCTCATCGAAAGCGCTCCGGCCCTGGACCGTGCCTTCCCCGGCGTCCGCATCCTCATTGTGGGGGGCGGAACGGCCTATGAGGAGCTTCTCTCCCGGGCCCGGGAAGTCAACCGGACCATGGGACGGGACTGTCTGGTCCTCACCGGCCCCCGCACCGACGTGAATCTGTTGGCCGCCGCCTGCGACCTCTTCGTGGGCGTGTCCCGGGCGGCGCTGGAGGCCATGGCCGCCTGCCGTCCGGTGATCCTCTCCGGGGCCCAGGGCCACACCGGCCTGTTTACCCCCGACCTGCTGGACAAGGCGGTGGACACCAATTTCTGCTGCCGCACCGACCCCGCCGCCACCCAGGCACAGCTGCTGGCCGACGTCACCGCCGCCCTGTCCCTCCCCGCCGGGGAGCGCGAAAAGCTGGGCCAATACGGCCGGAGCGTGGTCCAGCAGCACTACTCCGTCCACCGCATGACCGACGACTGCCTGTCCGTCTATGACCAGGTGCGCCGCCGCCGTCACCGGGTGGTGATGAGCGGCTACTACGGCTTCTCCAACGCCGGGGACGACGCCATTCTGGAGGCCATCAAGCAGGCCATCCACGAGGCCAGCGACGACGTGGCCGTCACCGTCCTGTCCAACGACCCGGAGCTGACCCGGAAGCAGTACGGCATGGACGCCATCCCCCGGTTCCGGGTGTGGAAGGTCTTTTCCGCCCTGCGCCGCAGCGACGCCCTGCTGTCCGGAGGCGGCAGCCTGCTTCAGGACACCACCTCCACCCGGTCCCTGCTCTACTACCTGTCCGTCATCCGCTGCGCCCAGTGGCTGGGCAAGCCGGTGATGCTGTACGCCAACGGCATCGGCCCCGTCCGCCGGCCCGCCAACCGCCGCCGGGTGAAAAAGGTGGTGGAGCGGGCCACTCTGGTCACCCTGCGGGACCACAGCTCCGCCCGGGAGCTGGCCGACATGGGGGTGTCCCGCCGGGACCTCCACGTCACGGCCGACCCGGTGTTCCACCTCTCCCCTGCTCCGGTGGAGCGGGGACAGCAGCTGCTCCAAACGGCTGGCCTGTCCCCCGACGCCCCCTTTGTGGCCGTGTCCGTCCGGGACTGGCCCAACACCGGAGACTTCTGCCGGGAGCTGGCCCGGCTGTGCGACCACCTGCGCCGTGCCCACGGAATGGAGGTACTGTTCCTCCTCATGCAGCCCAGCCGGGACCGGGCCGCCGCCCGGCAGGTCCAGGGGCTGATGAAGGAGCCCTCCTTCCTGCTGGACGAGCCCTGCACCCCCCGGGAGCTGATGTCCGTTTTGGGACAGGCCCGCCTGTGTCTGGCCATGCGGCTGCATACGCTGATCTTCGCCGCCCGGATGGCGGTGCCCTCCATGGGCCTGGTATACGACCCCAAGGTGGACAGCTACCTTCAGGAGCTGGAGCTGCCCGCCGCCGGCCATGTGGACTCCTTCGACGGGGACGAGGCCATCCGCAGGGCAGACGCCATGATGGCCGACTACGACACCGTTCTGGCCCGTCTGCGGCAAAAGTCCGCCCAGCTGACCCAGGCCGCCCGGGAAAACGAACGGCTGCTGCTGGAGATGCTGGAGCAGCATGAGAACTGACGCCCGACCCAGGCCGGTCTTTGACCGGCCTGGGTTTTCTGCTGGCCGGCAGGCAGCCCCGGCGGCCAACGCGCTCTGCCCGGTTTTTGGAGGCTCCCGGCTCCTGTGTGATCCCCGGTCCCCTCTGATTGCGGCGCGCGGACGCCTCTCCGCCAGGGCTCCGGGAGGCGCCCCTCTCCTTCCCACAAAAATTTTTCTATTTTTTTGAAAAGGGGCTTGACTCTTGTCGAAAAGCTGGTATAATACACTTTGCTGTCCGCGATGACCGTAGACAGCACTGCGATGGAGTAGTATCGAAGTGGTCATAACGAGCACGACTGGAAATCGTGTGGCCGTCAAAAGCGGCCCGAGGGTTCGAATCCCTCCTACTCCGCCAAAATGAGACCCCCGAAGCCTCAACGGTTTCGGGGGTTTTCCTTTACCCGGACTTCATATTCCGCATAGGATTTATTAGGGGTGAAAACGATGGGTCACTTCGCAAAAGAATTTCAAAAGGAATCTCATTCCATGCGTGGTATTCTTTGGATTATGACAGCCGGACTTGGATTTTGTATGCTGTTCCAAACCGGCGAGGCATGGCTGACCGCAATGATCGTTGTTCTCTTCATTCTCTCTCTGTTGTGGTCCATCTGGGCCAGCTTCACTCCAAAAGATTGACTTCCGCCCTCCCCCGAGGGCGGTTTTTTATTGCCCATTTCTTGATTTCGCCTCACAGGCGGAGAACTCCCGGATGATCTCCTGCCATCTGTCCCGGTCCTCAGGCGTTTTTTACGTCAGAGATGGTACGGCGCAGGCAGCCGCACAGCCGTGTGGGGGGCGGCTGGGACTCCGCAGCGCCCTCCGCTCCCGTCACGCTGCCCCTCTGGCGGTCACCGTTCCGGGCCTCCGACAGGTTTTCAGCTATTTTCTCACCACTTTCCCCTTGCCAGTAGGGGAAAAAAGCAGTATAATAGTGATGTTGCGTTATGAGCCGGATAAGGCAAATCCGCAAAGCGGTTGCGAATCCCGGTCCACGGAGGTAACAGTTATGGTAAAAGCGATCGTAGGCGCCAACTGGGGCGACGAGGGCAAAGGCAAGATCACCGACATGCTGGCGGAGCAATCCGACGTGGTCATCCGCTTTCAGGGCGGCGCCAACGCGGGCCACACCATCATCAATGATTATGGCCGGTTCGCCCTGCATATCCTGCCGTCCGGCACCTTCTATCCCCACATCACCAACATCATCGGCAACGGCGTGGCGCTGGACGCTAAAAAGCTGGTGGCGGAGCTGAAGTCCATCACGGACCAGGGTGTTCCCGCCCCCAACCTGATCGTCTCCGAGCGTGCCCAGCTGCTGATGCCTTATCATGTGCTTCAGGATGCCTATGAGGAGGAGCGTCTGGGCGGCAAGGCCTTCGGCTCCACCAAGAGCGGCATCGCCCCCTTCTACTCCGACAAGTACGCCAAGATCGGCATCCAGGTCTGCGACCTCTTTGACGAGCCCCGTCTGCGGGAGCGGCTCACTGCCGCCGTGGCCATCAAGAACGTGCTCTTCGAGCACCTGTACCACAAGCCCGCCCTGGACGTGGACGAGCTGATGGCCCAGTTGCTGGAGCTGCGTGAGGTCATCCGCCCCTATGTGGGCGACGCGGTGGGCTTTGTCCACGACGCTCTGAAGGCCGGCAAGACCATTCTGCTGGAGGGCCAGCTGGGCTCCATGAAGGACCCGGATCTGGGCATCTTCCCCATGACCACCTCCTCCCACACCCTGGCCGGCTTTGGCTGTGTGGGCGCCGCGGTGCCTCCCACCGCCGTGGAGGACGTGATCTGCGTCACCAAGGCCTACTCCTCTTCCGTGGGTTCCAACAAGGAGCCCTTCGTCAGCGAGGTCACCGGCGAGGCCGGAGACGAGCTGCGCCGCCGCGGCGGTGACAAGGGCGAGTTTGGCGCCACCACCGGCCGTCCCCGCCGTGTGGGCTGGTTCGACGCTGTGGCCACCAAGTACGGCTGTATGGTCCAGGGCGCTACCCAGGTGGCTCTGACCTGTCTGGACGTGCTGGGCTATCTGGACGAGATCCCCGTGTGCACCGGCTATGAGATCGACGGCCAGGTCACCGACAAGTTCCCCACCACCCCCGCGCTGATGCGGGCCAAGCCTGTGTTCACCACTCTGCCCGGCTGGCGGTGCGACATCCGGGGCTGCAAGGACTATGACGCCCTGCCTGAGAACGCCAAGGCCTATGTGGACTTTTTGGAGGCTCAGATCGGCTACCCCATCACCCTGGTCTCCACCGGCCCCAAGCGCGATGAGATCACCCACCGCGCCTCCAAGCTGTAATACGACTATCCACCACGCCGGGTGCCACAGTGTGGCATCCGGCGTATGTACGACCGCACTTCCCTTCCCCCACATCAAGGAGAACCAGCTCATGAAAAAACGACTCGCTTCCCTTCTCGCCCTGCTCCTCACCCTCGGCCTCTTCGCCTCGCCCGCCGCGGCGCTGGAGGTGGAGGACGCCCGGGACCTGCTCCAGAAATACTATGTGGACGAGATCCCGGAGGAGATCTTGTCGCTGGAGTCCCTGGACCAGATCCTGGCGGCTCTCAACGACCCCTACACCGTCTATCTGTCCGCCGAGGAGTACCAGAGCTTCCTGTCCTCGGTCAACGGCGAGGCGGTGGTGGGGATCGGCGTCTCCATCCAGACCGCCTTTGACAGCGGCTTTCGCATCATGTCCATCCTGCCCGACTCCCCCGCTCTGGAGGCCGGTCTGGAGGCGGGAGACCGGATCGTGGCGGTGGACGGCGTCACGCTGACCGAGGGCTCCGACGTCCGCTCCATGATCTCCGGTGCGGAGGGCACCTCCGTCACCATCACCGTGGCCCGTCAGGCCGACGGCGCCCTGAGGGACTACACCCTGGTCCGCCGCGCCGTGGTCATCCCCATCGTCACATATGACAAGTTGGACAACGCCGGCCTCATCGACTGTCTCAGCTTTGGCGACAGTACCGTGGATACCATTCAGGAGGCCCTGGAGTCCCTGGACCAGGACGTGTCCGTCTGGATCATGGATCTTCGCAGCAATCCCGGCGGCACCAGCGAAGCCGCGGCCGGCTCCGCCGGTCTGTTCGCGGGCGGCGCCATCATGGTCTATTTCCGGGACTCCGCGGGAAACTATAACTACGTCTTTACCCGCTCCTCCTTCCCCGATCTGACCGACAAGCCCCTGATCATCCTCACCAGCCCCCACTCCGCCAGCGGCTCGGAGCTTTTTGCCGGCGCGGCCCGGGACCACGGCTTCGGTATTGCCGTGGGACAGCGCACCTTCGGCAAGGGCATCGCCCAGGTCATCTTCGACGAGAGCAATACCGGCGGAGATATCTTTGATGACGACGCGCTGAAGATCACCACCTACCGCTTCTTCTCCCCTGACGGCACCACCAACCACATCGTAGGGGTCCTCCCCACTCTGATGATCTCCCCGGAGAACACCGCCGCGGCCGCCCTGCTGCTGTCCGGCAAGGAACCCCGTATCTCCCAGCGGGAGGACTATCTGAAGCTGGAGCTGGACGGCTTCTCCTTTTACATCGACCTGGACCGGGCCATGGAGAAGGAAAACCAGCCCGCCTTTACCGAGCTTTTGGAGTCCCTCCCCCCCGCCTTTTCCGCCCTTTACCGGGGGAATGGGAACAGCTGGCAGGCCGTCTCTCCCGAGACCGCGGCCCGGGAACTGGGGCTTCCCTATGCCAGCCGCTGCCCCTTCTCCGATCTGACCGGCGAGCCGGCTCTGGAGGAGCAGGTCGCCACCCTGGCCAGCTATGGCCTGGTCTCCGGCTATGAGGACGGCACCTTCCTCCCCCAGGAGGCCATCACCCGGGCGGAGTTCTGCGCCCTGCTGGCCAACGCCCTGAATCTGCCCGCCGGCGGTCAGGCCCCCGCCTTTTCCGACACCAGCGCCGGCGCCTGGTACGCCCCCTATGTGTCCGCTATGGCGTCCAAGGGCTTTATCGCTGGCTATGAGGACGGCACCTTCCGGCCCGACGACACCATTACCTACCAGGAGATCGTTACCATCCTCTCCTCCGCCTCCGCCTGGATCAGCATGGACGGCTATGAGCTCAGCCAGCAGCCGCTGACCATCGGGGATTGGGGCAAGTTCCATGACTTCGCCCTCTGGGCCCAGGTCCCGGCACGGAACCTGACCGAGCTGGGCGTCACGCTGGACCTGTCCCAGCCCTCCGCTCCCGCCGACCGGGGACAGGCCGCGGGGCTGCTGTATCAGTTGATGGACGTCACCCACCTGTTCTGGTGCGGTGCCTCTCAAAATTCGTAACCTAATTATGGAAAGGAACTGACCATTTTATGACTAAAGTTGACATTATCTCCGGCTTCCTCGGGGCTGGCAAGACTACCCTGATCAAAAAGCTGCTGGACGAGTCCTTCAAGGGCGAGAAGATCGTCCTCATCGAAAACGAGTTTGGTGAGATCGGCATTGACGGCGGCTTTCTGAAGGACGCCGGCGTGGAGATCACCGAGATGAACTCCGGCTGCATCTGCTGCTCCCTGGTGGGCGACTTTGGCACCGCTCTGAAGCAGGTGCTGGTCGACTACACCCCCGACCGTATCGTCATCGAGCCCTCCGGCGTGGGCAAGCTGTCCGACGTCATCGCCGCCGTGGAGCGGGTCCAGAAGGACACCCCCGACCTGCATCTGAACAGCTTTGTCACCGTGGTGGACGCCACCAAGGCCAAGGTGTATATGAAGAATTTCGGCGAGTTCTTCAACAACCAGGTGGAGCACGCCTCCGCCATCCTCCTGTCCCGGACCCAGAAGATGGACCAGGGCAAGCTGAACGCCGCCGTCCATCTCCTGCGTGAGAAGAACGCCAAGGCCGCCATCCTCACCACTCCCTGGGACCAGCTCACCGGGGCCCAGATCATTGCCGCCATGGAGGGCGGCCACTCCCTGGCCCAGGAGCTGATGGAGGAGATCGAGCACCAGCACCACCACGAGCACGACGAGCACTGCGACTGCGGCTGCCATGACCATGACCATGAGCACCACCATCACGACCACGATCATGAGCACGACCACGACCATGAGCACGAGCATGAGCATCATCACGACCACGATGAGCACTGCGACTGCCATGACCATGACCACGAGCACCACCATGACCATGACCATGAGCACGACCATGACGCCTGCGGCTGCGGCCACCACCACACCCAGGAGGAGCTGGACGCCATCCACGCCGAGCTGGGCTGTGAGGGCGCCTGCAATGACTGCGACCTGTGCGACAGCTGCCTCCACTCCACCATGCACCATCACCACCACGCCGACGAGGTATTCACCTCCTGGGGCCGCGAGACGCCCCGGAAGTACAGCCGTGAGGAGCTCCAGGACATTCTGTCCGTTCTGGCCATGAGCGAGGACATGGGCATCATCCTCCGCGCCAAGGGCATGGTGCCCAGCGAGGAGGGCGAGAGCTGGCTCCACTTCGACCTGGTGCCCGGCGAGTTCCAGATCCGGGAAGGCGGCGCTGACTACACCGGCCGCCTGTGTGTCATCGGCTCCGATCTGAAGGAAGCGGAGCTGGAAAAACTGTTCCTGCTGGCGTGAGGTGAATGAGGATGAAAGATTCCCGTATCCCCCTGTACCTGATCACCGGCTTTCTGGACAGCGGCAAGACCACTCTGCTCACCGACACGCTGAACATGGACTACTTCAACGACGGCCAGCGCACCGTTCTGCTCATGTGCGAGGACGGCGAGGAGGAGTATGACCAGCAGCAGCTGTCCCACCGCAACTGCCGTCTGATCCCCATTGAGAGCCAGGAGCAGCTGAATACCGCTTTTCTCCAGGAGATCGACCGCCGTTATCAGCCCGAGCGGGTGTTGATGGAGTACAACGGCATGTGGCCCATCCAGATCCTCCGGGATCTGAAGCTGCCCAAAAACTGGGGCCTCTACCAGGCCATCGACGTCATCGACGGCACCACCTTCGAGATGTACCGGAACAACATGCAGTCCATGATCATCGACATGGTCACCGAAGCGGACATGGTCCTCTTCAACCGCTGCACCGCCGACATGCCCATGTCGGGCTGGAAGCGCTCCATTCGGGCGGCCAACCGCATGTGTGAGATCGTCTTTGAGGACGACCGGGGCGAGGAGCTGGAGGTGGAGGACATCCTCCCCTACTCCCTGGAGGAGCCCCACATCACTCTGGAGGACCCGGATTACGGCATTTGGTATCTGGACATTCAGGAGCACCCGGAGCGCTATGTGGGTAAGACCATCACCTACAAGGCCCAGGCCATGACCGGGATGCGGCTGCCCAAGGGCTCCTTCGTCCCCGGCCGCAACGCCATGACCTGCTGCGCCGAGGACATCCGGTTCTTTGGCTTTTTGTGCAAGTACGACAAGGTCCGCTCCCTGAAAAAGGGCGAGTGGATTACCGTCACCGCCGAGATCAAATGGGAGGAGGCCGCTGTCTACGAGGGCGAGGGCGTGGTCCTCTATGCCCAGAGCGTGGAAAAAGCGGAGCGGCCCGAGGACCCTCTGGTCTATTTCAGATAAAGACACAAAAAAGTTCCCGGCACAAGGGACGGCATTCATAAGACAGTTAACAGTCACAGTAGCTTGCTCTGCTGTGACTGTTCTTGTATGTAATCCTGTTATGTGGTAGCATAGAATTGAATAGACCTATAAAACGGAATTTGGAGAAATCACGATGAAAGAAGTAATTATTAGCGCTGATGGTGATAGCATTGTTTATTTAGTGCCTGATACTGTGGCGAATGATTTGAGCGAATATTGTATTCACTTTTGCGACAAGTGGATGAAAACAAGTCCCAATGCCAAGAAATACAAAATCAAAGGTGGTTATTGCTATAACGAAGCCGATTTTATTGACTATCTGAACGAGTATGTTTTTCCAGAGCAGAAATCAGTATTTGTAAAAAATCTCGGATGGACAGACCTTGGAAGGAATCTTCCTGTTGAATATAAAGACCATCCTTATTTTAACTTTTGATAGACCAATTTCAGTTTGTCAAACAGAAACAAGGGCGCACTTCTATACGGAGTAACCCCGTATGTACACTCTACGAGGCAAAAGGCATAACTTTCATAGTCATGCCTTTTGCCTATTTTACTGTCTTACGAACAACTGCCAAATGTGCCGGGAACTTTTTTAGCTTTTATTCAGAAAATACTCAGATACATCCGCTTGGACAGGCGCTCCAGCACCTGGATACCCGCCAGACTGTTGCCCTTGGAATCCAGGCCGGGTGAGAAAATGCCGATGCCCATGCGGGTGGGCACCACGGCCATGATGCCGCCCCCCACGCCGCTCTTGGCGGGGACGCCCACGTTGACGGCGAAGTCGCCGGAGCCGTCGTACATGCCGCAGGTCATGAGGATGGCGTTGACATAGTTGGCGTAACGGCTAGGGAAGATCCGCTCGTCGGATTGGGGGTGCTTGCCCCGGTTGGCCAGGACGAAGCCGATATTGGCCAGATCCTTGCTGTTCACCGAAATGGAGCAGGCCTTGAAATAGCAGTCCAGCACCTCTTCCACATCGTCCTGGAGCAGGCCGTAGCTCTTCAGCAGGAAGGCCAGGGCACGGTTCTTGTTGCCCGTCCGCTTTTCCGAGAGATAGACCGCCTCGTCCAGCTGGATGTCCGGGTTGTTGGCCAGCTTCCGGGTCAGCTCCAGCAGGCGCTGGAAGCGCTCGTGATAGTCCGCACCCTTGAGCAGGCTGCACATGGCGATGGCCCCCATGTTCACCATCGGGTTCAGATGGTCGCTGAGCAGGGTCTGGTCTGTGACATTGATGGCGTCAAAGGGCTTGCCTGTGGCCTCCACACCTACCCGGGCACGGACGTACTCCTCCCCATTGTCCATCAGCGCCAGCAGCAGCAGAATGGGCTTGACCACGCTCTGGATGGTGAAACACTTCTGATAGTCGCCTGCCTGGTAATGTCTTCCGTCGCTGCGGAGCACATAGATGCCAAGATCGTCGCGGTTGCCCTTTGCCAGCTCCGGAATATAGGTGGCCACCTGGCCCTGCTGCGTGTAGGGACGGCACTCCTCCAACAGCTGCTCCAGCAGTTCTTCCATATCAAGTCCCTCCTTGGACCTTTTTTCCGGGACCCCATTGTCCCTCAAAAATATTGTAGCTTATCCCCGGAAGAATGTCAAATAACAGAGAAAAAGGGGGCTGCCGTATATACGGCAGTCCCCTTTTTGTGAACAAAACGGATCAGGCAGCGGCCCGGACTTTTTTCCACTTCTTCACGTTGATGAGGAGCATCAGCGCGATCACGGCCAGACCGGCGATATCGGTCATGGTGCCGGGGACAAACATCAGCAGACCTCCGGCCACAAAGACCGCCCGCTCCAGCAGATTCAGCTTCCACAGCAGCCAGCCCTGGAAGCCCATGGAGATGACAACGGTACCGATGAGGGCGGAGATACACACGGAGATGATCTCCATCGGAGTGCCCCGGAGCAGCAGCGCCTCGCTGTAACAGAAGGCGAAGGGGGCGATAAACCCGGCAAAGCCCAGCTTACAGGCCTCCACAGCGGTGGTCATGGGGCTGCACTTGGCCAGACCGGCGCCGGCGTAGGCGGCCAGAGCCACAGGAGGCGTGATGGCGGACAGGCAGGCGAAGTAGAACACGAACAGGTGCGCGGTAAGCGTCTCCAGACCCAGGGTCACCAGCGAGGGTGCCAGGATGGAGGCGGCGATGACGTAGGCAGAGGTGGTGGGCAGGCCCATGCCCAGGATGATACAGGCCATGGCGGTAAAGACCAGGGACAGGAACAGGTTGCCGCCGGCGGCCTTGATCATCATGTCGCCGAAGACCACGCCGATGCCGGTCAGGGAGGTCATAGCCACCACGATACCGGCGCAGGCACAACCCATGACGATGGACATAGCGCCGAAGCCGGACTTCACCATAGAGGTGATGATGTGCTTGGGACGGAACCGCTTCTTCTTGTCAAACAGCATGACAATGGGAACGGCGGTGGACGCGTACAGGGCGGAGCGCAGGGGGGACAGCTGAGCCACCAGCAGGCAGTAGATCAGCACGCCGATGATGACCAGATAGATCCAGCCGTCCTTCAGCACATCCCGGGCTCTGGGAATATCCTTGGGGTCCACCTTCTCGATCTCCGCGATCTCAGACTGGGAGACCACGGCGGTGCCGGCGCCGATGAAGTACAGCAGAGCGGGCACCACGGCGCAGATAACAATGGAAATGTAGGGCTCATTGGTAAAGGCGACCATCAGGAAGGCGCCCGAACCCATGACCGGGGGCAGGATCTGACCGCCGGTGGAAGCCACGGACTCCACGCCGCCGGCAAAGGGGGCTTTGTAGCCGCGGGACTTCATCAGAGGGATGGTAAAGGTACCGGTGCCCACCACGTTGGCCACGGCGGAGCCGTTGATGGTGCCCATCAGAGCGGAGGCCACCACGGCGGACAGAGCCGCGCCGGAGCGGATCTTACCTGTCAGGGAGAAGGCCATATTGTTGATGAAAGAGCTGGCCCCCGACTGCTCCAGGAAAGAGCCAAACATGACGAACATGAAGATGACCGTGGCCGACACGCTCATTGTGGTACCGAAGATACCGTCCAGGTCGGTGGCCAGGAACTGGAAGATGCGGGTCCAGGAGTAGCCCCGGTGGGCGATCGCCAGCGGCAGATAGGGACCGGCCAGGGCATACCCGATAAAGATCAACGCCAGGATGGGCATGATCCAGCCCAGGCAGCGGCGGGTGGCCTCCAGCACGATGAACAGCAGCAGGGCGCCGGCCAGGGTCGCCATAGGCGTGACCACGCCCAGGCGGTCGGAGATCTTGGAGACCTCGTCCTGTGCCATGAAGACAGCGGCCCAGACCGCCACGATCAGCAGCACGTCCAGGATGCGGGAGAACACCGCAAAGGGCTTGACGTGGGCGAATTTTTTCTTGAAGAAGTGCTCATGCAGGGGATTGGCCAGCAAAACGATGGTGATACCAAAGGCCAGATGGTAGCCGCGCTGCTGTACATAGGGCAGCTGGCCCAGATAGCCGGTAAAAATATGAAACAGGCTCATGAGGATGGCGACCAGAGAGGCTGCCTTGATAAACGGCGAGCCCTTCCCCTCCTCCAGTGTTTTGGCGGCGGCCAATTCACTGTCAAGGCTGGTCACATCAATTTCCTTGACCTTTTTTTCCTTAGCCATATAGTTCTCCTTTAATTCCACAAATGCGGTAAGCTATAAAGAAACTGTTAAATCCTCCCATTACCCCGTACTGCCGTTTGAGCAGATACTCAAACGGCAGTACGGCACAAGGCTTGACACTATTTTAGCTTCGAGACCGCAGCCTATTACTTCAGCATGCCAGCGTCCTTATAGTAATTGGCAGCGCCGGGGTGCAGCTCGATGGGCAGATCGTTGCAGATGAAGTCGGGGTCCTTCATGGAGGTCATGGAGGCGTGGGCGGCCACCAGATCGTCCACGTGGGTGGCGATGGCCTCGGCAAAGGCGTAAGCGGTCTCATCATCCAGGCTGGCGTTGACGCAGACCAGGCACTTCACGCCGAAGGTAGCCACGTCCTCAGTCTGGCCGGGATAGGTGTTAGCGGGGATGACGGTCTTGTAGTAGGAGGGGTTGCCCTCGATGACCTTATCCAGCTCCTCATCGGTATAGCCCAGGAACACGCAGTCCTTGGTCTGGGCCACAGACAGCTGGCCGCCGATGGGCACGCCGGCGAAGCCGTGGGAGGCGTCGCGGACACCATCGCCAACCTCGTTGGCGCCGTCGCCCAGGCCCAGGTTGACCTTCTCAGCGGGCTCCACGCCGCAGGCGGCCAGACCGGCCAGACCGGCGATCTCAGTGGTGGAGGCCTCAGGACCCACGGCGACGTTCTTGCCGGCCAGGTCATGGACCATGGTCAGGCCGCTGTCCTTCAGGGCGATCCAGTTGGACAGGGAGGCGTACACGGCGCACAGGGCGCGGATGTCGGGGCAGGCCTGGCCTTCAAACTTGCCCTTGCCCTCAACGGCCTGCAGGGCGGTATCGCCGGCGATGGTGGCCAGCTGGACGTTGCCCTGCTGGATGTTCACGCAGTTGGCGGGAGAGCCCTTGGAGGTCTCAACGTTGACCTTGAAGCCGGGCACATTGTCGTTGATGACGGAGGCCACGCCGGCGCCCACGGGATACATGGTGCCGGTGGAATCGGCGGTTCCGATGGTCAGGATCTGAGTCTTTCCGGAGGGGGCCGGAGCCGCACTCCCGGAGGCAGCGCCGCCGGATGCCGCACCGCCGTCAGTCTTGCCGCCGCAGCCAGCCAGGCAGGTCAGCAGCATCGCAGAAGCCAGAAGGGTCGCAAACACTCTTTTCATACTCTTTTACTCCTTTTTTCCCAAAATTTTGGTTCGTACCTTGTAATGGGCAACGAGTTCAGCACCGTCCCTCCCATGGACGGCCGGAAGCCGCGCGGCTCCCCGAATTTACAAACTATTCAATTAACACGGTAAATTATACTATATTTATTTGCCTCCCGCAACAAAAAACCATTTCGATCCAAAAACTTTGTCAATCCTCACAAGGAACCTTTCTCGATTGCGAATGTTCCGCCTTCCAGACGCGGCTGGAATTTCCAAGGAAATTTTCCAAAAAATAGATATTTTCTTTTCGTTCTTCCCATGGGCAAACTGTTTTGTCCCGAAAAATTACCTATTTTTCTTTTCCATGCCGTCCCATTTCCAATTTTCAGATCGTTGTGATTTTGACGAAAACACAGGTAAATTTCTGTTGAAATCAACCAGTTTCCGCTGTCTCGCCTGTGTTCTCCCCTCATGGACCTCCTCAGCCGCCAAACTGGTTCCAATAGCCCATGACAAAGATGAACAGCACGATCAGGGGCAGGATATAAGTCACATAGAACCGCACGCCCTTGGGGAACATCAGGCCATGGCCCGTATTGGCCTCCGCCAGAAAATGATCCCAGCCCCAGCCCTTTTTGCTGACACAGAACAGCACAAACAGCAAAGAGCCCAGGGGCAGGATGTTCTGGCTGACCAGAAAGTCCTCAATGGTGGAGATGTCCATACCCAGAACGGTAAAGCCGGACCAAAGGTTAAAGCCAAGGGCGCAGGGAGCGGACAGGAGCAGGATGGCCACAAAGTTGACCAGCACCGCCTTTTTCCGGCTCCAGCCCAGCAGATCCATGGAGCACGAAATAATATTCTCAAACACGGCGATGATGGTGGACATGGCGGCAAAGGACAGGAATACGAAGAACATGGTCCCCCACAGCCGTCCCATGGGCATCTCATTAAAAATATTAGGAAGGGTGATGAACACCAGCGAGGGACCGGTGCCGGGGGCCACCCCGTAGGCGGAGCAGGCGGGGAAAATGATCAGTCCCGCCACAAAGGCCACGAAGGTATCCAGGGCGCAGATCCGCAGGGCCTCGCCGCCCAGGGAGTGCTCTTTGCCGATATAGCTGCCGAAGATGGTAATGGCGCCGATGCCCAGAGAGAGGGTGAAGAACGCCTGGCCCATGGCGGCGAAGATGACCTCTCCCAGGATCCACTTTCCATCGGCGTCGTACACCAGATTACGGAAGTTGGGCTGAAGGTAGAACCGCAGTCCCTCTCCGCCCCCCTCCAGGGTCAGAGAACGGACGGCCAGCACCAGCATCAGCGCCAGCAGGCACAGCATCATGGGCTTGTTGACCTTCTCCACGCCGTTTTGCAGGCCCCGGAGACAGACTGCCATACCCAGCACGATGACGATGGTCATAAAGAGCAGCATGGTGATGGGCTGGCCCATCAGACCCCCAAACTCTCCGGCCACGCCGTCGGCGTTCAGGCCCACAAAGTCGCCCTTCGCCATCTTGATGCAGTAAAGCACCAGCCAGCCGGCAATTACGGTATAGAACATCATCAGCAGATAGTTGCCGGCAAAGCCCACCCAGCGGTAGCAGTGCCACTTGGAGCCCTTGGGCTCCAGCACATCGAAGGAACGGGCGATGCTGCGCTGGCTCCCCCGGCCCACGGCCAGCTCCATGACCATGACGGGCAGACCCAGAATCACCAGGAACATCAGATATACCAGTACGAAAGCGGCGCCGCCGTATTGCCCGGTAATGTAAGGAAAGCGCCAGACATTGCCCAGTCCGATGGCGCATCCCGCCGAGATCAGCAAAAATCCCAGGCGCGAGGAAAATGTTTCTCTTTTCTCCATTCGGAGAACCTCCTTTTTCTATCCAGCCGGCCCAAGGCCGTGCATTTTACAACGGGTCCATTGTACTAAAATTTCCCCTGACGGTCAACCATTCTGCCAAGGATTGCCCGATTCTGGCACCGATTGGTCTTGTTCCCCCTTTTGGAATATGATATAGTATGTTAATGAGAAAAAGAGGATCAGGCGGCGGTCGGCCGCTGTCGATCCTGTAAATTTTGAGAAAAGGAGGAGTCTGATATGCCCGACATCACCGCCATCGGCGAGATTCTCATTGATCTGACCCAGATCGGGACCGATTCCCAGGGGGTCGGCCTGTTCGCCGCCTACCCCGGCGGCGCTCCCGCCAACGTGGCAGTGGCCGCCGCCAGACTGGGGGCCTCCTGCGCTTTTCTGGGCAAAGTGGGCCGGGACGGCTTTGGGGATACCCTGATCCGCACTCTCCGGGACAACGGCGTGGACGCTGACGGCGTCTGCCGGGGCGACCTGCCCACCACCATGGCCACGGTGACCGTCTCCCCCCAAGGAGAGCGGTCTTTCCGGTTCCTCCGTGGCTCCGACCAGACGCTGGATACCCGGGAAGCGGAGGACCACCTGCCGGAGCATACCGCCTTTCTCCACTTCGGGTCCGTCAGTCTGACCGCCGGGCCGTCCCGTTCCGCCACCATCTTTGCCGCCCGGCAGGCCCGGGCCAACGGCGGCCTCATCAGCTTTGACCCCAATTACCGCCCCGCCCTCTGGCCCTCGCAGGAGTCGGCCGTTGAATGGATGACCCTCCCCCTGCCCCTGGTGGACATTATCAAGCTGTCCGATGAGGAGCTGTCCCTGGTCACCGGCACGGAGGATCTGGAAATAGGCTGCCTGGCTCTGGCCCGCAAGGGCATCCGTCTGGTCCTGGTCACCCTGGGCGCCAAGGGGGTCTTTTACCGCTGGCACGGGAACACAGGCCTGGTCCCCGGTGTCCCCGTCCAGGTGGCCGACACCAACGGCGCCGGCGACACCTTCCTGGGGGCGGTCCTCAGCCGGCTGGCACGGCGGACTCCAGGGCCTTTGGAGGGCCTCTCCCTCGCCGAGTTGGAGGAGATCCTCTTCTTTGCCAACCGGGCCGCTGCCCTGACCTGCTCCCGCAGCGGAGCCATTCCCGCCATGCCAACTTTGGACGAGCTCAGCCACCCGGAGGCATTCGCATCAGGAGGCGCATCACTGTGAAGGAATTTTCCTATACAATTACGAATCCCGTAGGAATTCACGCCCGTCCGGCCGCTCTCCTGGTGGAGACGGCCAGGGGGTTGACCAGCGCGGTCACCGTTCGGAAGGGGGAGCGCTCCGCCTCCGCCGACCGGCTGATGGCGCTGATGCTCCTGGGCGTGGTCCAAGGGGATCAGGTCACCGTCACGCTGGAGGGGCCGGAGGAGGCGCAGGACGCCGCCCTGCTGGAAGCCTTTTTCCGGCAGAACCTGTGACCGTGCTCCGGGAGGTATGCGCATGGAACTGATCACCGGCCGTCCCATCTCCCCCGGCATGGCCGTGGGACCCATTCATATTCTTCAGCGGGACGGGGAGCAGGCCTCCCCGTCCTCTGCGTCCACCATACCTCAGCGGGAGCTGGAGCGCTTTCATCTGGCCTGCCGCCAGACGGCGCAAGCCCTCCGTGCCCAGGAGGACAGCGCCCGGACCCAAGCGGGCCAGACCGGAGCCGACATTCTCCACATCCATGCCATGCTGCTGGAGGACCCGGACTTTCTGGAGGCCGCCGAGGCGCTGATCCGCGGGGGAACTCCCGCCCACCAAGCCGCTCTGGAGGCGGGCCGGTGCTTCGCCGCCGCCTTTTCCGCTCTGGAGGACCCCTATCTGCGGGCCCGGTCGGCGGATGTGACAGAGGTGGCACAGCAGGTGGCCGACCATCTGAACGGGCGGCAGGAAGACCCTCTGCCCCCCTCCCCCGTCCTGCTGGCAGCGGAAGCTCTGGCCCCGGGCCAGCTGCTGCGTTGGGGCAAGGAGCGGCTGTTGGGACTAATCCTGACCGCTTGCACCCCCACCAGCCACACCGCTATTCTGGCCCGGACTATGGGGGTGCCCCTGATCGTAGTCCCCGCTCTGTCCCAGAACTGGCAGGGCCAAAGGGCCGCTCTGGACGGGTCCGCCGGGCAGCTGTGGCTGGACCCGGACGAAGCTGTTCTCGACCGCTTCACCGCGGCGCTGGCCAGCGGCCAACCACCGGATCAGCTGGCCACCCTGCCGTCTGTGACCCAGGATGGCCGTAAGGTGATCTTACTTGCCAATATAGGAGGCCCAGCGGAAGCGTCCGCCGCTCTGGAGCAAGGCGCCGAAGGGGTTGGACTGTTCCGCAGCGAATTTCTCTTTCTGGATTGGGAGCGTTGTCCCGACGAGGAAACCCAGTTCGTCCTCTACCGTCAGACAGTCCAGGCCATGGCCGGACGCCGTGTGGTCATCCGCACACTGGACGCGGGGGCGGACAAGCCCCTCCCCTATCTGGACCTGCCTGCCGAGGAGAACCCTGCTTTGGGCTGCCGGGGCATCCGTCTGTCCCTGGCCCGCCCCGAGCTGTTCCGTCCCCAGCTGCGGGCCATCCTCCGCGCCGCCGTCTACGGCCCCGTCTCTGTCATGTTCCCCATGGTGTCCGCTCCCCAGGAAGTGATCCGGGCCAAGAAGCTGCTGGAGGAGTGCCGCCGGGCTCTGGAGGCGGAGGGGACTGCCGCCGGCCCCCTGGAGATCGGGGTCATGATTGAAACCCCCGCCGCCGCCCTGACGGCTGACCAACTGGCCCGGGAGGTGTCTTTCTTCTCCATCGGCACCAACGACCTGACCCAGTACACCCTGGCCGCCGACCGGCAGAGCGCCGGCTCCTACGACCCGCACCACCCGGCGGTGCTGGAACTGATCCGAATGAGCGTGGAGAGCGCCCACCGCCACGGCTGCCGGGCAGCCGTTTGCGGCGAGCTGGCTGCCGACCTGGAGATGACCGCCCAGCTGTTCCGCCTGGGGGTGGACGAGCTGTCTGTCTCCCCCTCCGCCCTGCTCCCCCTGCGGCGGCACATCCGGCAACTGAATCTGAACTGAAAGCCTTCTGACACAAAAAAGTCCCCGCTCAAGCGGGGACTTTTCGCGTCCTTTTAATCCTTTTCCTTCAATGCGACCTCGGGCATCAGCTCTTGGCCCACCACCTGGAGCATCCGGTCCAGCTGGCTGGCCTCCTCCGGGGTAAACCGGTTCTTGATCCGGTCCATGACCTCCTGGAGGTAGTTGCTGCTGATGTTGTAGTAGTCCATATACTTCTGAGTGGGACGAAGATGATACTCCCGCCGGTCCTTGGGGGACTGGATCTTCTCCACATACCCCTTCTGGATCAGGCTGTTCACCTTATAAGCGGCGTTGGGGGAAGAAATATGGACGAAGGAGGCAAATTCATTGATGGTGGGCTCCTTCAGCGCCTGGATGATCTCCATGCAAAAGGTCTCCACCGCCGTCAGCGTAGCCTCCCGGCTTTGAAACCGGGAAAAGATCTCCTGGTAAAAATGAAGCTTGAATTTGGTATACACCTCAGCAAAGCTATCCTCCAGCAACGTTCTTCCCCCCTCTCCGGCCGATCTCCCATTTGGAGCCGGCCTTCTCCTTCTCTTGAACCCAGTATACCAAAAGTTTGACCGTTCAGCAAGGGGAGGCAGGATTTTCCGTCAGCGCGAAGGTCAGCTCCGCCTTACAGACGGTCTTTCCGTTTACCGCGGCGGTCGCGGCGCCAAAGCCCACCGGGCCGCGCTGGGCGGTGAGCTCACACGCCAGCTCCAACACGTCGCCGGGGCGGACCTGCCGCTTGAATCGGGCGTTCTTGATGCCGCCGAAGAGTGCCAGCTTGCCCCGGTTCTCCGGCACGGTGAGGATGGCCACCGCCCCCACTTGAGCCAGCGCCTCGATGATGAGGACTCCGGGCATCACCTTATAGCCCGGGAAATGGCCCTGGAAGAAGGGCTCATTGGCAGTCACGCATTTGAGGCCCCGGGCGCTCTGTCCGGGCTGGCAGTCGGTGATCTTGTCCACCAGCAGGAAGGGGTAGCGGTGGGGCAGCAGGGCCTCGATCTGGTCGATGTTCAGCTCCATCCCGTCACACCTCCCACTTTCTCAGGACAATGGCGGCGTTGTGGCCCCCGAAGCCCAGGGAGTTGGACAGGGCGACCCGAATATCCGCCTTGCGTCCCTCATTGGGCACAATGTCCAGGTCGCAGGCCGGGTCCGCCTCCCGGTAGCCGATGGTGGCGGGGATGAAGCCCTCCTTCAGGGCCAGTGCGGTGAAAATGGCCTCCACCGCGCCGGCGGCCCCCAGCAGGTGGCCGGTCATGGACTTGGTGGAGCTGACCAGCAGTTTCTCGGCACGGCCGCCGAAGGTGCTGTGGATGGCAGCCGTCTCGCAGGCGTCGTTCATGGGGGTGGAGGTGCCGTGGGCGTTGATATAGTCCACCTCCTCCGGAGCGATCCCCGCGTCGGCCAGGGCCTGCGCCATGCAGGCGGCGCCCCCCGCCCCGCCGGGCGCGGGAGCGGTGATGTGGTGGGCGTCGCAGTTGGCGCCGTAGCCGATGACCTCGGCATAGATCTTGGCGCCCCGGGACTTGGCGTGCTCATACTCCTCCAGCATCAGGACGCCCGCCCCCTCCCCCATGACGAAGCCGGAGCGCTGGGCGTCAAAGGGAATGGAGGCCCGGGCCGGGTCCTGACTCTCGGTGAGTGCCTTCATGGAGGTGAATCCCCCCATGGCCAGGGGGGTGATGGCGGCCTCGGCGCCGCCGCACAGCATCACCGCGCCATAGCCGTCGCGGATGTGGCGGAAGGCGTCGCCCAGGGCGTTGGTGCCGCCGGCGCAGGCGGTGACCACGCAGGAACACATGCCCCGGAAGCCATAGCGGATGGCGGCGTGGCCGGCGGCCATGTTGGAGATGATCATGGGGATCATAAAGGGGGACACGGAGTCAAATCCCCGGGCCAGCCCCCGTTCATAGGCCTCCCCCACCGTTTCGAAGCCGCCGATCCCGCTGGAGATGAGGACGCCGCAGCGGTCCAGATCCTCTTTCTCCAGGTCCAGGCCGCTGTCGGCCACGGCCTGATCGGCAGCAATGAGGGCAAACCGGGTAAAGGGGTCCATCCGCTTGCTCTCCCGCTTGCCCAGCAGGCCGTCCACGTCCAGATTTTTCACCTCGCCGGCCAGCTTTACCTTCTGGTTGGCGGTGTCGTAACGGGTGATGGGGGCGATGCCGCACTTGCCCGCCTTCACCGCCTCCCAGCTCTCGGCCACTGTGTTGCCGATGGGGTTCACCGTGCCCATGCCGGTGATGACTACTCTGCGCTTTTCCATGTTCTTCACCTCGTCAAACGGCCATGCCGCCGTCTACACACAGCACCTGGCCGGTGATATAGGCGGAATCCTGTTCCGCGAAAAAGGCCACCGCCCGGGCCACGTCCTCCGGGGCGCCGGGGCGGGCCATGGGGATGGTGGACAGCATGGCCTCTCTGGCTTTCTCGGGCAGAACGGCGGTCATATCTGTGTCGATAAAGCCGGGGGCCACGGCGTTGACGGTGATCCCCCGGGCGGCCAGCTCCTTGGCCGCGGCCTTGGTCAGGCCCAGGATGCCCGCCTTGCTGGCGGCGTAACTGGTCTGGCCCGGGTTACCCCGTAGGCCCACCACGCTGGACAGGTTGACGATCCGGCCGAAGCGCTGGCGCATCATCAGCTTGGAGGCGGCCTTCATGCAGAAGTAGGCCCCTTTCAGGTTTGTGTCCAGAGTCTGTGTAAAGTCACTTTCCTTGGCGGTCATCAGCAGACCGTCCCGGGTAATACCGGCGTTGTTGACCAGGATGTCCAGTTTACCGAAGCGGTCCTTCACCGCCTTCACCAGCTCCTCACAGGCCTCCGGTTGGGACACGTCGGCCCGGAAGGGCTCCGCCTCCGCTCCAAGGGCACGGCAGGCCTCCACGGTCTCCCGGGCCGCCGCCTCATTCCCGGCGTAGTTGACGGCCACAGACGCCCCCCGGCGGGCCAGCTCCAAACAGATAGCCCGGCCGATCCCCCGGCTTCCGCCGGTGACCAGAGCCACAGATCCCTTCATGGTCATAGGTCTTCTCCTTTCAGCGCCGCCGTCACCCGCTCAAAGTCGTCGGCGGTGTCGATGTTGTAAGTCTTGATGGAGGGGGCGGTCTTTTTCACAAAGGAGGACAGGGTCTTGCCCGGCCCGATCTCCACGATGGTGTCCACCCCGTCCGCCTCCATGCGGCGGATGGTGTCCTCCCAGTAGACGGAGGACTGGACCTGCCGCTCCAGCAGCGCGGGAATGGACTCCTCCTCCGACTTGGGCGCGCCCTTGCAGTTGAAGTAGACAGGCATCTCCATTTTATGGAAGGAAATGGTCTGAAAATGCCGGTTCAGCGCGTCTCCCGCCGGCTTCATCAGCCGGGTATGGAAGGGGCCGCTGACCTTCAACGGCATGCAGCGCTTGGCGCCCAGCTCTTTGGCGATCTCGCCTGCCCTGTCCACAGCGGCCCGCTCGCCGCCGATGACCAGCTGGCCGGGACAGTTATAATTGCAGATCTGGACCACACCCAGCAGAGAGGCTTCGTCACAGGCCTGCTGGAGCTTTTCCCGGTCCAGCGCCAAGACGGCGGTCATGCCGCAGTCCAGACCGGCGGCAGCCTCCTCCATGGCCCGGCCCCGGAGGGCCACGGTGCGGATGACGGTGTCCCGGTCCAGGACCCCGGCGGCATACAGGGCGGAGTACTCCCCCAGAGACAGGCCCGCCGCCGCCTGGGGATAGACGCCCCGCTGGTACAGCAGGTCGGTAACTCCCACGGCGAAGGCCACCATGCAGGGCTGGGTATACCGGGTCTGGGCCAGCTTCTCCTCCGGCCCCTGGAAGGACAGCTCCTTCAGATCGAAGTCGGCAGGAGCGCTGTTGAGGACGGTACGGAAATCCGGATACCGCTCATAAAAGTCCCGGCCCATGCCCACTTTCTGGCTTCCCTGGCCGGCGTATACGAACGCGATCATACTGAGGCGTTCCTCCATTCTTCCATAATTTGATCCATCTGGGCCCGCACCGTGGACATGCTGGTGACGTCTTCCACATGGGCGCCGCAGAAAAACAACCCGTTTTCCCAGTCCCCCCGGTGGGCCGCGATCAGGGCCCTGGAGATACAGTAGGGGGCATTCCCCGGGTCGCAGGCCGCCAGACAGCGGATACACCGCTCCGGCTTGGGCTGGACGCCCGCCTCCACCCGCCGGATCAGCGGACTGTGAAGGGCCCGGCCGGGCAGCCCCACAGGGCTTTTGACAATGACCACATCCTCGGACGTGGCCTTCAGCAGGGCCTGCTTGTATCCCTCGCTGGCGTCGCACTCCTCGGTGACGATGAACCGGGTGGCGAACTGCGCTCCCGCGGCGCCCTCCTTCATGTAGCGGGCCATCTCGCCGCCGTCACGGACGCCGCCGGCCACAAAGACCGGGATGTCCCGCCGGTATTTCTCCTGAAAGGGCGCCAGGGCCTCCCGCACCTCCCGGAGCAGGACGCTGAGAGACTTGGGACGTCCGGCCTGGGCCTGGCTGGCCTCTTCCGGGGAAAAGCCCAGGTGTCCTCCCGCCAGGGGGCCCTCCAGCACCACAAAATCCGGGGCCGTGTGATAGCGGCGGTCCCACACCTTGCAGATCACTCCGGCGGCACGGCCGCTGCTGACTACCGGGGCCAGGGCGGCGGGGTTTTCCGGCACCTCGGCGGCGATGGCGGGCAGATCCATGGGCAGGCCCGCGCCGCTGACCACCGCGTCCACCCCGGCCCGCAGGGCGGTACGGATGCTGTCGGCATACTGGGTGGTGGCTACCATGGCATTGACCGCCACCAGTCCCGCCCCCTTGGCCATTTCCCTGGCCCTTCGGACCTGTCTGGCCAGAGCCCGCAGGTTGGCTCCCCTGGGGTCCCGGTCAAAGTCCGGTTCCTGGAATCCGCAGGCGGCTGTGGAGATGGTCCCCATCCCGCCGCAGGCGGCCACGGCCCCTGCCAGCCGGTCCAGACTGACGCCCACGCCCATTCCGCCCTGCAAAATGGGCAGGGGGAGGGTCTTGCTCCCGATCGTTACCGCCATGTCTCCTCCGCTGTCTTTAAAACAGACGTTCCATCCCGGTACAGCTCCTCCAGGATCTGGCGCAGGGGACGGATCTCATGGAGCATTCCCGCCACCTGGCCGGCCATGAGGGAGCCGGTTTTGGTATCGCCCTCAAAGACCGCCCGGCGCAGGGAGCCCAGCGTATATTTTTCCAGCTCCATCTTGTCGGCGCCGGCCCTCTCCCGGGCCAGGTACTCCCGGGCCATCTGGTTTTTCAGAATACGGACGGGAGCTCCCACGGAACGGCCGGTCACGGTGGTGTCGCTGTCCTTGGCTTTCAGCAGGGCCTGCTTGTAGTTGTCATGGATGGGGCACTCCTCGCTGACCAGCAGGCAGGTGCCGATCTGAGCGCCGCAGGCCCCCAGGGCGAAGGCGGCGGCCAGCTGCCGTCCGCTGGCAATACCGCCGGCGGCGATGACGGGCAGGTCGGTCATGTCACAGACCTGAGGCACCAGGGCCATGGTGGTCAGTTCCCCCACATGGCCGCCGCTTTCCGTGCCCTCGGCGATGAAGCCGTCCACACCCAGGGGGGCCAGACGGCGGACCAGCGCGGTGGCGGACACCACAGGGAATACCTTGATGCCGGCCTCCTTCCAGGCGGGGACAAACTGGCTGGGGACGCCGGCGCCGGTGGTGACCACCTTTACGCCCTCCTCTACCACAACTTTGGCCATTTCGGGGGCAGCGGGGTTCATGAGCATAATGTTGACACCAAAAGGCCGATCCGTCAGCTCCTTGCAGCGGCGGATATGCTCACGCAGCATGTCGGCGTTCATGCCGCCCGCGCCGATGAGGCCCAGGGCCCCCGCGTTGGACACGGCGGCGGCAAACTCTCCGGTGGCGATGTTGGCCATGCCGCCCTGGATCAGTGGGAACTCAGTCCCCAGCAATTCGTTCAGCTTCATAATTTTTCTCCTTACGGATGATTCCGTTGGTTGAATGAGTGGACGGTAAATTTTAGTTTATGGATGTATTATGGGGCGTCGGGGACGCCGCCCCCTACGCACGGTTCACAATATGGCTTCGTAGGGGGCGGCCTCTGGACGCCCCGCCCGTAGGGCGGCCCCTTGGG
>Ga0129306_1000696_pt1 | contig 48172 bp, 34 predicted proteins | sample P827metagenome_FD_94438 | JGI IMG/M metagenome (GOLD analysis project Ga0129306, IMG submission 94438) | Capybara group fecal microbial communities from Wisconsin, USA - P827 metagenome | ecosystem: Host-associated > Mammals > Digestive system > Large intestine > Fecal | place: USA: Wisconsin... | reverse complement strand
CTCATTGAGAACACCAATATGCTCATCAGGCAATACATCCCTCGCAACGAAAACTTTTCAAAGCTGACAAACGAACAAGTCGCTGCCATTCAGTATAAAATCAACCGTAGACCAAGAAAAAAAATTAGGATTCCGAATACCTTATCAGGAATTTTATCTATCTTTGCAAACGTGAGTTGCGTTTTGGTCTGGAATCTATAAAACGCTTTTTTAACACTTTCGTTTTTGTAAATCCGCAAAAAGTATGTATCTTTGCATTACGAACGATGAGAACGCTATGCGGATAAGCTGTTGATTATTAGTATCAACACCGTTCGTTGTTCAGTCGTTGTCCGCTCGTTGTCCGATTGTTGTCCGATCATTGATCGGACAACAAACGGACAACAAACGGACAACGAACGGACAACGAACAGTGTTGGTAGGCAGGAATCCGCCCTTTGAGGCGGTTCGTGGACGAGACATTTATAAACCTTAAAATAACAGGAGACAACAACTATGAAAAAACAGAATTCAGGCAGTGGCCTTATGATGACCGGCAGTTTCCGCTCGGGCGGAGTGACTTTCTATCTGCGTCAGGGAAAAGTGATTGGACGTGTGGCACACTCGTCCGAGAAGCGCAGCAACACGATGGCTCAGTTTGTGCAGCGTCAGCGTATGCATCACAGCGTGGCGCTGTGGCAGAGGCTTAAACCTTGCAGCCCGATGTTTACTGGGCACAAGTCGCCATACTTTGGTTTTGTGTCGTTTGCCAACCGTCTGCAGGCGGTTTATCTGCCCAAGACTGGCTCGCTGAGCACGGCCACTCTGTTGTTGCCCGGCATACCGGTCAGCGACGGAACGCTGCCCGTGGTGAAACAATGGTTGGGCGAGATCGACGGCACTGCCGCCTTGCTCACCAACCTCAAGTCCAATGGCTTGCACCGTGGTGAGAAGCTGTTGCTCTACACCGCCGAGCAGCGAATGGAACGTCATACGCCGAAGGTGTTTTTCTCGGTGCGCAACGTAAAACTGAGCGAGATGCGTGAGGTGGATGGCTGTATGGCATTGGTGGACAATGAGTTTAGCGACACTATGAAAGGCTGGGCGCTGGTGCGGACAAGCGACGAACGCTGCTCGCCGCAGACCATAGTGACCCGCTGCGAATACTATCAGCAATACACTACCGACGAGGCTCTTGAAGCAGCCGTGAAGACCTACGGAGGCATCACAAGAAACTGATTGTCGGCTGCAAGACTTGAACGCAAACATTTGACGATATGGACCTTATACTGAAATACTTTCCCGATTTGACCGAGCGGCAGAAGGAGCAGTTCGCGGCGTTGCCCGAGCTGTACGGCGACTGGAACGCCAAAATCAACGTCATAAGCCGCAAGGATATGGACAACTTTGTGGAGCATCACGTGCTGCATTCGCTGGCCGTGGCCAAGGTGCTGCAGTTCAAGACGATGGCTGATATTATGGACCTCGGCACGGGAGGCGGCTTTCCCGGCATTCCGCTGGCAATTATGTTTCCCGATGCCAACTTCTATTTGGTTGATTCTATCGGCAAGAAAATCAAGGTGGTGAAGTCCGTGGCCGAGCAGTTGCAGCTGAAGAACGTCACCGCCGAGCAGATTCGTGCCGAGCAGGTAGAGAGGGATTTCGACTTCATTGTTTCGCGTGCTGTCACCGATCTCAGCCAGTTTGTGGGGTGGGTGAAGGGCAAGATATCCGACACTCACTATCATAAGTTGCACAACGGTATCATCTATCTGAAGGGTGGCGACCTCGATGCTGAAATCGCTCCCTTCCGTAAGAAGGTGCGTATGTTCGATATTGCCGACTTCTTCGAGGAGCCTTATTTTGAGACCAAGAAGGTGATATATATGCCTTTGCAGTAAGCCGTGGTTCGGCTCAGTGCTTAACGACGGCTCTCTTGGTCAGCGTGCCTGACGAGGTGACAAGGCGAACGATGTAGATTCCCGACGGCCAGTCGGCCACGGGTATACTGACACTCTCTGATAAATCTATTGTCTTGTGCCACAGGGCGGTTCCGTTGCTGCTGATGACTTCCAGAAGTGCGGAGCCTGATGTCTGTGCGATGATGTTCAGTGTCTCCGTTGCAGGATTGGGATAAAGGGCGATGTCGATAGGCTCGCCGGGGCAATGCTGTATTGCAACGACGGACGAATCGCTTTCTATGTCTATTGTTATCGTTGCTGTGTCGGCCATACAGTGGCGTGAAGCGACGAGCGATACACGGTAGGAGCCTGGGGCAGGGTAGGTGTGCTCTTGTGTTGTCTGGCTGGCAGAAGTCTGTGTGTCGGTTCCGTCGCCGAAAAGCCATATCAGGCTGTCGGCGTTGACCGATGTCGAGACCAGCGTGACTGTGCGGTCGGCTGTTTCTGTGACGTTTAGCGATGACTCCGGCACGGGGCGTAGCCACTGCGCAAGGCTGGCGTAGACAACGTCGTGTGCCGCCATACGAATTGCCGATGCCGTGCTTTCGGGCAGCCCTGCGTTGTAGGTTATCATTTCCGGATTGCGGTGGAATAGAAGCACATAGAAGGCGCAGGCGGCAGCGTATGTGCCTGCCACCGAGGGATGGCTGCCGTCGGCTTGGTAGAGTTCTATGTCGCTATTGTTGTCGCGCAGGTAGTGCCATACTCGTCCCACGGGGCACAGCGATGCGTCGTTCGTCTGAGCCATATAGGTGTAGCGCTCGCAGAGCATACTGTCCATACCCTCGTAGGTGCCCAAAACCGGAAATTCAGCGGCGTTTTGTCCGTCGCCGTTCTTGCGTCCCCAGGTCATATAGAACATCGGTTCGCAGCAAGGATTGTTGGCGTAGATGGAGTCGACAAGCCGCTTGGCGTAGGGGAAGACTTCCGTTTCGACTTGTGATTGCGGGAAGGATGGAAGCTGGCTTTGTTCCTGCAGCACTACGGCATCCCATTCGCCGCTACGTATAAGCTGCATTGACTGGTTGGTGCAGTGTTGCGAGAAGGTGCATCCGCCGGGCGTGTTGCTTTGGTAGGTCATTCGGTCGCCCATCGATTCGGCTATTGCCGCCACCATAGCCGGAAGGTTGTTCACCTGAGTGTAGCTGTTGCCGATGAAGAGTACGTTGCGAGCTTGCTGGGCACAGCACGTAACGGCCGTGCTGAACAGGAGGGCTATGGTGAAAAGGGTTTTCTTGAACATTGTGGGGCAGTGTTTTGTTTTTGCCGCTTGGCCGGTGTATTATTTGCGCAGCATTATTTCGTTGAGGGTTGTGACATCGATTTGAATGTCGTTTATGTCGGCATTCGGGTCGACCGGAACCAGGGTGGTCTTGATGAATTGATTGCGTTTGAGGTTGAAGAAGTTGCGTGTAAAGTGGCCGTTGATTTTCGGATTTGTTTCGAGGCATACGTCATATATGTCGGTCAAGGCCTGGAAGTACACATTCAGCTTGCCGTCCTCTATTTTTGTGTAGTAGTGGAATTTGGGCTTGTCGTAGTGGCGGTCTTTGGGGTAGACGCTGTAGTAATGTTGCCATTTGGAGAGGTCGACGGTGTCGGCAAAGAGTTCCTGGGCACGGTAGTGCAGAGCCTTCCAGTTGCCATAGTAGTCGATTGACGACCAGCTGGCTACGGGCCAGCAGTCGTTGAGCTGCCAGTAGAGGGTGCCGCTGCAGCGCGGGTCGGAGAGGTGGCACAGGATGCCGTAGCCGGTGCCCCAGGCCTGCAGCAGTTGGCTGACGTAGGCGTAGTCCTTGAGGTTCAGCGTGTGGCTGTCGAAGCCGTAGTAGCGTTGCATTGCTTTGTCGATGATTTCGCGACCGCGTGCGTGCTTCTGGTGGTTGCGCAGGGTAGGGGAGTCGATGTGCTGCTGTTCGGGAGGCGTGAATTGTATGATGCTTGAAAGGAGCGGATAGCTTTGGAACCCATATTCGCTCATAAAGCGGCCGGTCTTTTCCTTGTACATCTCGAAGGGTTCTTCGCCCCACCACACGCCCCAGTAGTGGCTGTCGCCGTGGGTGGTGCATTCGGGATGGCCCCAGCCGTAGAGCGGCGAGGTGGTGATGTAGGGACGCTTCAGCGGGTCGCAGTCGCGGACGGCCTTTGCCAATATGCTGGAGGAACTGGTGTTACTGGTAGTATTAGGGTAACCGAAGATGGTGTCCATCGCTTTCTCCAGGCGGGCGCGCTGCTCAGGTGTCCAGTTGAATTGGCCCTGCCAGCCCCAGTCTTCCCAGCCGTTTTTCACCTCGTTGTTGCCGCACCATAGGACGACGCAGGGGTGCTTGGCGATGCGGGTGATGTTCTGACGGGCCTCCTTGTCGATGCTCTCGAGCATCTCAAAGTTGTCGGGATAGAGCATAGTGCTGAAGTTGAAGTCCTGCCACACCATCAGCCCCAGCGAGTCGCAGAGCTCGTAGAAGTAGTCGTGTTCGTAGATGCCGCCGCCCCATACGCGCAGCATATTGAAGTTGGCTTCTTTGGCTGAGCAGAGCAGGTGGCGGTAGCGGGCTTTCTGCTCGTCGTTGAGCACAGGGAAGCTGTGGACGGGTATCCAGTTGGCCCCCTTGACGAAGATGGGCTTGCCGTCGCGGTAGAAGGTGAAGGATTGCCCAATGGAGTCAGGTTCTTGGCGGAATGTGATGTCGCCTGTATCGTTTGGGCGTACACGGGAGCGGGGGCGTACACGGGGGTACGCCCCTACGGGACGCTTGTTGGTGATATACGCCGGTTTCCAAATGCCACAGGTGGGCAGCTTGGGGCCCCAGTCCCATCCCTGCTGGTAGGGTGCAATGCGGGTGAAGGCGCGTCGGTCGGGGAGGGGGATGCCGTATTCGGACTCTTTGGCCGAGTCGCTTGGAAGAACTTCGCAAGCCTCTTCGTCCATTTGACTGTATTTATAAGGTGTTACTGGCCAAAATTCGATTATTATGCTGAGCACACTGTCATTCATATCCATTAGTCTCCGAGTGATAGGAAACTCGTATTGGCAGAACATATTGTCCGCTACTTCAAAGAGTTCGTGGTTGACAAGGATGATTGCTTGACCAGCCAGTCCTTCGAACACCAGCCAGATGGTATCGCCCTCCGGAAGCTGCTTTTTAGGAATAACGGTTTGATAGTACCAGATGCTGTCGCCCACCCATTGCACGCTGTCCTCGTTGGTGCCGTAGTATGGATTGGGAATGATGCCGTTGGCCATCAGGTCGGTATGGATGAATCCCGGCACCGTAGCGGGATGCCACTGCCCGTTGTGTTCAAACTGCCAGTCGGTCAACTCTATGCGCTGCTCTTTGTGTGTTGTGCACGCTGCAAAAAGCAGAGACAACAACATTAATACGCTTAATTTTATTTTTGAAACACGAATTTCCATATAATTATCCATTAATAAACAAAATCCATATTGCGATCCAGAAGCACGCATTCATTGTCATCTTTGAAATAGGCATAGCGTTCTCCTTGAAGACTTGTCTGCCCAAAGTTAATGAGAAGTCCAATAGGCATCTTAGTCAGCCTTAGGTAGTTGAAGAGCTGCTCACGATGGGCTGATATTATTTCGCTCACAGACTTAAGCTCGACGATTACATCGTCGACTACTAAATCCATTTGATAGTGTTTCTCTAATTTGTGGGTTTTGTAGTAGCAGGGCAGCTGCTTCTCACGTTCGCAGTTAAGTCCTCGCTCTTTAAGTTCCCAATATAGGGCTTCATTGTAGATGGGTTCAAGTAATCCGCCTCCCAATACGCGATGAACTTCCATTGCAGCACCAATAATGGAGTATACAAGTTCTTTATGCCTTGTTAAATTCATAGTGATTTTTAATTAATGGTTAATTCGTGGTAATTCGCGTTATACATCATTTTGTTTTCCAGAAGGCGAATATGACAGCGAGGATGATGAATCCGAAGCTGACAAGGTGGTTCCAGCGGATGGGCTCGCTCTTGAAGACGGTGGCCACGATGATGGTGAAGACGGTCAACGAGATGCACTCGGCCAGTATTTTGAGCTGCATCAGCGAGAAGGGGCCTCCGTTGATTTGGCTGCCTATGCGGTTGGCGGGAATCATAAAGCTGTACTCGAAGAAGGCCACGCCCCACGAGGTGAGGATGATGAGTATCAGCGGCCAACTGGTGTTGATTTTCATTTCTGTCAGCTTCAGGTTGCCGTACCAGGCGAAGGTCATAAAGACGTTGCTGATGATTAGGAAGATGATGGTTAGTAGTGCTTTGGGCATAATTGTGCTTGTTGTTTATTTGCGATTCAGAATGTTGATGAGCATAGCAAAGGCCTCGTTGCAGGTTCGGTCGATGGTGCGCAGTCGGTCGTCGCCGAACTTCTTGAGGCGTGTCTCGGTGCCGATGGGTCCGCTGACGGCAATCCATACGGTTCCCACGGGTTTGTCGGGTGTTCCACCGGTGGGTCCAGCTATACCGCTGGTGGCTATGGCGTAGTCGGCCCCGAGGTGTCGGCGTGCGCCCTCGGCCATTTGGCGGACGGTTTCTTCGCTAACGGCACCGTGTTGCTCGAGGACGGTGTGCTGTACACCTAAAGCACATTCTTTCACTTCGTTGCTGTATGCAACTATGCCGCCGCGGAAGTAGACAGAGGCGCCGCTAAGGGCTGTGAGGCGCGATGCAATTGCGCCGCCGGTGCAGCTCTCGGCAGTGGCAAGGGTGTGGCCGTTAGCGGTCAGTGTCTTGTGTACCAGCTCGGTCAGCGTCTCGCAGTCTTCGCCCACGATGTATTGTCCGGCGATGGGGTAGAGGCTGTTGACGGCATCGGCAATTTGCTTCTGCAGCAGGTCGCGGTCGTCGCCGCGGGCAGTGAGGCGCAGCTTGACCATTCCTGCTTGCGGCAGGTAGGCGAGGCGAATGGTTTTGGGTAGCGCCAGTTCCCAAGGCTCAATGAGGTCGCTCAGGAACGACTCGCCGATGCCTTGTACCAGTATGTTTTTGTTGATAATGTGGCCTGTGCGGAAGTGCTGCTGCAGACGTGGTACTATCTCGGTGCGCATCAGGTGCTCCATCTCGAATGGTACGCCTGGCATTGATATTACCACTTTTCCATTCTGCTCAAACCACATACAGGGTGCAGTGCCGAGGACGTTGTTGACCATTGTGCAGCATTCGGGCACCCAAGCCTGTTGGCGGTTGATGGGGGTTAGTTCATAGCCACGTGCTTCGAAAATGCGTTTTACGTTGTTCAGAGCCTCTTCGTTTTCAACCAGATGGCTGTCGAAGAACTCGCAGAGCACTTTCTTTGTAATATCGTCTTTGGTCGGCCCCAGGCCTCCGGTGATGAGTACGGCGTCAGTTTTCGCCAGACAACGTGAAAGAGAGGACAGTATGGCATCGCGGTCGTCGGCAATTACTGCTGTTTCTTTTACGTCCATTCCTGCGGCGACAAGCATTTTTGACATCGTTGAAGCGTTGGTGTTCACTACCTGGCCTATCAGTAGTTCGTCGCCTATGTTGATTATGCTAACATTCATATTATGTGTATTTTGCAAAGGTTATAGCTGTATTAAACGATGTGCAAAAGTACAAAAGAAAGAGCGAATAGTAAAATTTTTTTTGCGCCGTTACGTTTTTTCTTCGTATTTTTGCAAATTATTTGTGGACTTTGATTTGAGTATTATCACATCATAAAAACAACGATTATGACCGACATTGCGAATTTAGACGAGCTGATACGAATGGCTCTGCGCGAGGATATTGGCGACGGCGACCACTCGACGTTGGCCTGCATTCCTTCAACGGCAGTAGGCACTGCCAAGATGGTTGCCAAACAGGATGGTGTACTTTGTGGTGCCATAGTGGGCGAACGCGTGTTCCACCAAGTGGATCCGACGTTGAAAGTCTCGTTGCTCAAGAACGACGGCGACGCTGTGAAGAAAGGCGACATTGTGATGTTGGTCGAAGGTCACTCCGGAAGCATTCTTACGGCCGAGCGCACCGCGCTCAACTTTATGCAGCGTCTCAGCGGCATCGCCACCGAGACGAAGCGTATGGTCGCTATGCTCGACGGCCTCAATACGCGCCTGCTCGATACCCGCAAGACGACGCCCAATATGCGGCTGCTGGAGAAATACGCAGTGGCTTGTGGCGGCGGCACCAACCATCGCATAGGCCTGTATGATATGATAATGCTGAAAGACAATCATATCGACTTCGCCGGCGGCATCGAGGCCGCTATCGACCGCACTCGCCAGTATCTGAAAGAGAAGGATAAAAACCTCAAGATTGAAATCGAGGTGCGCAATCTCGACGAGCTTGAGCGTGTGCTGGCTCACGGCGGCGTTGACCGCATTATGCTCGACAACTTTGATATTGCTACGCTTTGTGAAGCTGTGCGCCGCATCGACGGCCGTTTCGAAACCGAGGCCAGCGGCGGTATCACCGACCAGACGCTACGCCCCTATGCCGAAACGGGAGTGGACTTTATTTCCGTCGGTGCGCTGACGCATCATATCAAGAGCCTCGATCTTAGTTTAGTGAAAAAATAGCGGAAAGCGGAAACAATGCATCTCTACGACAAACTGAAAGACAGCCGCTTGGGCGTGTGGACTTACCGCCGCTATGAAGACGCATTGCGCTTCTGGTCGCTGCGTGTCGTTCCGTTTGCCAACAAGCTGGTGCTCCCGGGTTGTGCCGGAGTGCCGTTGGTGCATATTCTCGGCCATTTCTCAAACCGCGACTTGTGGCAGAGTGCAAAGGCGCTGGCGTTCTCATTCCTTATGGCGCTTCCGCCGCTGCTCATCTTCTTCTTCACCTTGATTCCCTACCTTCCCATCGAAGGCATTCAGAACGAGCTGCTTGCTCAGCTGTCGACAATCCTGCCTGGCGGAATCTATGACCGCATCGCTCCCACCATCAACGATGTTATGGGGCACAAACACAGCAGCTTGCTTTCAATCGGTTTCATAAGCTCCATTATCCTTGCCGCAAACGGCATCCACGGCCTCTTGCAGTCGTTCAACTCCGTCAGCCACAGCATCGAATGGCGCTCGTTGGTGCATCGCTATCTGCTGTGTCTGTTGCTGGTCATTATCCTCTACGTCCTTGTGGTGGCCATCCTCTCGCTGCTTATCGGCTACAAGTTCTTCATCCAGTTTATGATAAGCCGCAACTTTATGGCCGAAACCAAGCTTAGCCTTTTCGCCTTCAGTCTTGGGCGCTGGTTGCTGCTGGTGTTCCTTACCCTGCTGACGCTCAGCCTTGTCTACTACCTTGCGCCGGTCAAGAAGCAGCGCATCAATTTCCTATCTATCGGCTCGGTCATTTCCACGCTTATGATCTTCGGTCTTTCGTGGGCTTTCCAAGTGTATATCAATAACTTCAATAACTACAATATACTCTACGGCTCCATCGGTACGCTGCTTGTGCTGATGCTCTGGATCTACGCCAACTGCGTGGTCATCCTGGCCGGCTATGCCGTCAATATAGCCATTGCCGACAGCCGCGAGGTGGGCTATACGCCCTCGCGCAGCCGCCGCAAGGAGAAGCTGCGCCGCCTCAAGGAACGTCCGCACTATAGCTTAAGCACCGAGAACTGCGACCGCCGTCAACCTCGCGGCACAAACGTCTATTATTCCCCGTCGGGCGTCGCCAAAATGAACAAAATCAAACAGTAAACATATCTTCGACTTAAAAAACTTTACATCCTCAATATATGATTATCCAGAAATCACACGGTAAAACAATACCCACAGAACGGCAACAACGCGAAGAGTTCAAGATGATAGCCAAAACAATGTTCGGCCTCGAGGAAATCCTCGCCGACGAGCTGCGCGAATGCGGAGCAAAGGACATCGAGCCCCTGACGCGCGCTGTCGCCTTCACCGGCGATATGCGTGTCCTCTATCGCGCCAACTACACCTGCCGCACGGCTCTGGCCATCCTCAAGCCTTTCGCCGAGTTCGAGGCCAACAACGACCAGGAACTCTACGACAACGTCAGCCGCATCAAGTGGGAGAAGATCATCGACGTCGACGGCACCTTTATGATCGACTCCACCACCTCGGGCGACATCTTCACCCATTCCTACTACGCCGCCCTCAAAACCAAGGACGCCATCGTCGACCGCCTGCGCCGACTCTTCAACCATCGTCCCAACATCGATACCGAAAACGCCGATTTCAAGATCAATCTCCATATTGCGGACAACCACGTGACGCTGCTCCTCAACTCGTCGGGCGAATCGCTCCACAAGCGCGGCTACCGTCAGGCCGTAGGCGTTGCGCCCATCAACGAGGTTCTGGCCGCCGGAATGATCAAGCTCTCCGGCTGGAAGTGCGACTGCAACTTCTACGACCCGATGTGCGGCAGCGGCACCCTGCTCATCGAGGCGGCAATGCTCGCCAACAACATCCCGGCTCAATACTACCGCTACGATAACTTCGCCTTCAAGCGCTGGCGCGACTTCAACATCGCCGAGTGGAAGAGCGTCAAGGAATCCGAAGACCGCAAAATCGGTGCCGGCGACTTCGAGTGCGAAATCTGGGGCAACGACATCGACATCGATGTCCTCCAGCAGGCCGAACGCAACTTGCAGTACGCCAAGTTGCACAAAGACGTGATGCTCTATCACGGCTCGTTCGAGAACCAGGAACCGCCCGAGGGAAAGACCATCATCGTCACCAACCCGCCCTACGGCGAACGTATCAAGGTCGAAGACCTCAACGACCTCTACACCAAGCTTGGCGACACCTTCAAGAAGCTTTACGGCGAACGCTGCGAAGTGTGGCTCATCACCTCCGACTTCGAGGCTATGAAGCACATCGGCCTCCATCCCTCGCGCAAAATCCAGCTCTTCAACGGCTCGCTCGACTGCCGCCTGCTCAAATTCGAACTCTATTCCGGAAGCAAGAAGGATAAATTTGCTGATTGACAGTCAATATCTTAAGGCGTTAGCTGCTGCTGTCGGGTTCTCCGATTGCGGCATCGCTCGGGCCGAATCCTTGACCGACGAAGAATATCCGCTCGGCGAGTGGCTTGCCCTTGGCTATCAGGCCGATATGCACTATATGGAACGCAACGCCCAGATGCGTCGCGATCCGCGTCTGCTCGTAGAAGGGGCACAGTCGGTTGTCTCATTGGTACTGCCTTACAAGCCCGACCGCCAGATTGAATCGTCGGCCAGAATAGCCCAGTACGCCTACGGCGAAGACTACCACGAACGGCTCAAGCGTATGATGTATCAGCTTATCGCCCGGCTGAAGGAACGCTATCCCGACTTCGATGCCCGTCCCTTTGTCGACACCGCTCCCATCAGCGACCGCCACTGGGCGGTGCACGCTGGCCTCGGATGGATTGGCCGCAACACGCTCTTCATCCACCCGCATTTCGGCTCCTTCTGCTTTCTTGGCGAAATCGTCACCACAGCGCAGGTGGACCGTTACGACGAACCCTCCTTTAGTGACCCCTGCGGCGACTGCCGCCTCTGCGTCGATGCCTGCCCCAACAAGGCCATTATAGATAGGCAGACAAAGGATTCTCTTCAAAATTCAAAATCCAAAATTCAATATTTTTTGGACGCCCGCCGTTGCACCTCCTACAACACCATCGAGAACCGCGCCGAAAGCCTGCCCGACGAGCTCGACACGCGTGGATACGCCTTTGGATGCGACATCTGCCAGTCAGTGTGCCCCTACAACCGACAGGCACCCTCGGCCTATCATCTCGACGACGAACGCAAAGCCCGGCTCGAAGCCCTTCCCGACGCCGACGAAGCCGTCTTCCGCCGCTTCGCCAAACACAGCGCTCTCAGCCGCATCAAATACCCCCAGTGGCAGCGCAACATCAACAAATCACGAAGATAACTCCTCGTCCAGATGGGTAACGATTAAAGTTTTTTGAACACGAATTACACGAATGATACGAATGGCTCGATGAAATCGAGCTCGAATTATTGAACACGAATGGCCATTAATTATCCGAAAATTATTTTGGCTCGATAAATCTCGCTCGAATTGGACGGAAAACAAAGGAACTCGGAGGGGTTCCTTTGAACACGAGCGACTGATGAAATGTTATGCAAGTAGTAAGAGGGAAGTAAGAGGAAGGTGAGTGAAGAGTGAAAAGTGAAGAGTGAGGGGGGGCAAACCCTCCTGGGATCGCAGGCTTCCAGCCTGCATCCTACCCCAAACCCTCCACCCATCAGTTTGCGCCCCTAAGTTAGGGGGTACAAACTCAAGTGGAGAGCGTAGAGCTGATAGTGCGTCGCAAATTTCACGAAGTGACAGAGTAGTGTGTTAACCTTTACCTCATTCCTTTCCGCTTTCCGCTTTCTCCATCTCTGCATCGTTTCAGACACGTATTTCTGTGCCATCAACACTGGTCGTTGTCCGTTCGTTGTCCGTTTGTTGTCCGATCGTTGTCCGATCATTGATCGGACAACGATCGGACAACAAACGGACAACGAACGGACAACGACCAGTGTTGATCTTGTAATGTACTGATTATGAGATGGCGTTTTTGCGGCCGTTTTTCGGTCGTTTCCGACCGCTGGCGGGGCGATGTGCCGGGTAGTTAACATAAAAACACAGCGGGGGCGTTTCTTCAAACGTCCCCGCTGTTGCTCTGTAATTGTGTTGTTTTCTACTGGTTCAGTGCGTTTAGCAGCTGCAGGATGGTGCCAACTGTCTGTGCTTTCTGGGCGATGTTGCTTGTATTCACGCCGTCAAGTCCCGTGGCGTTGAGCAGGCTGTTGGTCAGGTTGGTGGCCATCGCTGTGGTGATGACACCGCTGCCTCCAGTGACCATACCTGTGGTGAACGACTTCTTGTAGTTGGCATTCTCTTTATTGGCCTTCAGGCCGTTATAGGCATTGATGACAACGAGCATATTGCTCAGGTCGGTAGGGTTGGTGATTGATAGTGTGCCGGCTTTCTTGCTGTTGTTGAGTGATACGAGTGCCTTGCCGCACGTTGCACCCGATGCTACGGCTGTTGCGTCGGTGGCTGATGTGAGAGAACTGCACGATGTGGCGCCCAACATTGCCGCAAACATCATAATGATTCCGAATTTCTTCATTGTCTTTAACTTTTTTTATGTTGCTTTATGATTTGTCTTTCAGTTTGATATGCAGAATTGTTGATTTCTTTGGCTGTCGGCAAAGTTACATTTTTTTTGAATATTGGGAAAATAAATGTATTTTTGCATTCTGTTTCAGAGACGATTAAATGTCTTTTTGTACTTAATGAATTTTATAACAACAATTTATAATAATCAACATTTATGAACAACACACTTTTTTCTTTCCCGAAACCCGAGAACGAACCCGTATTGGGTTATGCTCCAGGCAGTCCCGAACGCGCTAAAATTCGCGAGGCTCTGAACGAACTCTACAAAAAAGAGTATGAGATTTGCCCCATCATAGGCGGCAAAAAGCTGAAGACCAAAGATACCGGTACCATCGTGATGCCCACTGAGAACCACCACGTTCTGGCCAAATACTACAAGGTTGGCGAGAAGGAGGTCAAGATGGCCATCGACGCCGCTATGAAGGCTCACGAGGAATGGGCCAACACTCCTTGGATTGAACGCGCCAGCGTGATGCTGAAAATCGCCACCCTCATCAGCGGCAAATACCGTTGGCTAATCAATGCCGCCACGATGCTTGGCCAGGGCAAAACCACTATGCAGGCCGAAATCGACTCGGCTTGCGAGTTGGTCGACTTCCTGCGCTACAATGCATACTATGCCAGCCAGATATACAGCGACCAGCCTTGCAGCGACAAGGGTACGCTCAACTATATGACCTACCGCCCGCTTGAAGGTTTCGTCTTTGCAATTACTCCATTCAACTTCACTTCCATTGCCAGCAACCTCTGCCTGTCGCCTGTCCTGATGGGTAACACCTGCATCTGGAAGCCCTCAACAACGGCTATGCTGAGCAACTACATCCTTATGGACATCTACAAGGAGGCCGGCCTGCCCGACGGCGTTGTCAACTTCCTGCCCGGCAGCGGCGCCCTTATCGGCAAGGTGGCTTTCGCCAACGAGAACCTGGCTGGCGTGCACTTCACCGGCGGCACCAAGACCTTCAACGGCTTCTGGAAGAGCATCGGCGACAATATAGCCAACTATCGCACCTATCCGAAGATTGTCGGCGAAACCGGCGGCAAGGACTTCATTTTTGCCCACGCATCGGCCAACCCCGCTCAGGTGGCTACGGCCATTGTCCGCGGCGCCTTCGAGTTCCAGGGCCAGAAGTGCTCGGCAGCAAGCCGCGCTTACGTCCCCAAGTCGATGTGGCCTAAGGTCAAAGAGATTGTCGGCAATATGCTGAAGGAAATCAAGGTCGGCGATGTGCGCGACTTCTCGGCTTTCGTCAATGCTGTTATCGACGAGGCTTCGTTCGACAACTGTATGAATTATATCGAGCACGCCAAGAAGAGCAAAGACGCTGAAATCGTATTCGGCGGCACCGGCGACAAGAGCGTGGGTTGGTTCATTCAGCCTACCGTTATCCTCGCCAAGAAGCCTGACTACAAGTCGATGTGCGAAGAAATCTTCGGACCTATCATCACTATCTACGTCTACGACGACAAAGACTACGAGAAGACCCTGCACCTCTGCGACGAGACTTCGCCCTACGCCCTCACCGGCGCTGTCTTTGCCTCCGATCGCAAAGCTCTGCATACCGGCGCTGAAATCCTCAAATACGCTGCCGGCAACATCTACTACAACGACAAGCCTACAGGCGCCGTTGTGGGTCAGCAGCCTTTCGGCGGTGCCCGCGCCAGCGGTACCAACGACAAGGCCGGCTCGTATCTCAACCTTATCCGCTGGACTTCGCCGCAGGCCATCAAGGAGACTTTCGACCCCGCCAACAACTACAGCTATCCGTTCGTTAGCAACGAGGACAACCCCTATGTTGCCGCCAAAGCTGTGAAAAGTGTTGCTAAAGCTGCTCCCAAGGCTAAGGCTGCACCCAAGGCCAATGCTGCTGCAAAACCGGCTGCAAAAGCCGCTCCAAAGGCCGTTGCAAAGGCCGCTGTAAAGGCTGCTCCAAAGGCCAAAGCCGCTGCAAAACCGGCCAAGAAAGCCGTCAAGAAATAAAGCTTTAATTCCTTTGAGGGACGCATCCTGAAGGGTGCGTCCCTTGTTTTTTATACTATGAAATTCAAATTTTTTACTTTGCTGGTGTTATTGCCCTTAGCATCTGTGGCTTGGGCTCAGCCAGAAGGCGGAAGCGACGAGAACACGTTTCCGGGCAATCTCTTTCCTAAGGGGGCTGTATCGAAGTGGTCGCTGGGTGTTTTTGCCGGTCCTGCAAGCAATCATCACGTCATCGATGTGGCTTATGCCACCGATATGAAATACACCGACAAGTCGGGCTATTCTGCCGGTATCGGCGCGGCTTTCCACCCTACAGGATGGTTTGCTTTGCGTGCCGATGTGGCTATGGTTCAAAAGAACTACCGCCTGGATCGCGACAACCGGTTTCTGTCTTTTGTCTATACCGAGTCGACCAACAACTATCTGTCTGTGCCTGTTGTGGCGGTGCTTTCTGCCGGTCGCAACTTCAAGGTGAGCGGCATAGTCGGCGGCTATGGCGGCTGGTGGCTCAGCGGTCGGCGCGAGGGGCAGAGTCTTTCGGTTTCCTACCTTATAACAGGCAACCAGGCCGACACCTTCTTCGACGAGGAGTATAAGTTCAACGATAGCCGCGACAACCGTTTTGACGCTGGTATCGTCTATGGCTTTGCTGCGCAGTGCACTATTGTCAAGAAAGTGGAACTCTCGGCTGAAATGCGTTGGTACTATGGCCTTACCGATGTCCAGAAGAATTATATGACAAACCTTAATCCCCGTTACAACACCACGAGGGTAATCCAGTTTGGCGTTGCCTACTGGTTCTAATAATCAGAATACAATGAAAAATATCAACATACTAAAGCTTTCGCTTTTCCTCGTATTGTCATTGGCTGCGTGCCGCAAGGAGCCTCTCGAGGTGACTGACCCCGACCGCCATTTCTGTACCACATACACCTCACAGTTTGAGACCGTTTGGACGGGCATTGACCAAGGCTATCTGTTCTGGGATCGCGACACCGTCGACTGGGATGAGGTCTACGAACGGATGCATCCCGTATTTCAGGAGTTCGACAAACGCGGCTCGGTCACTGATGCTGAGCTCACGGATGCCTACCAGTCAATGGTTCGTGGCTTGTTGGACCATCATATGTATGTGCAGGTCAAGAATTTGAAGACGGGCAATGCCGTCTATGCCGACCCAGCCTGGGACGAAGTGCCCAATCGCGACTATTACCATTACACCTTCTTCGACCAGCAGACAGCTTTGCTTTCCACGATGCCCGGGGTCTCCGAATACAAGTCGGGCAGCAATTCGTTTCCTTGCTTTTTTGCCCTCTTCCCTGGCAACGATGGCAAGAAAATCGCCTATCTCCGTTTCCGCTCCTTCCAAGTCACTTCGGTGGTCAACTATCTATCCGCCGCTGATTTGGCACCGCTCCGAGCCTTCTATGGCAACGGCATCGTCGACGGCATAACCAACGGATGGGCTGGACGCGACGAGGTTGAGGCTGTAATCGTTGATGTTCGTGGCAACGGTGGCGGCAACCTGGCAGATCTTAAGCCCGTTGTGGCAAGTCTGTCGGCTTCGGATATCGACCTGGGCTACACTCGAACAAAGGAGGGATTGGGCCGTCTCGACTACAGCGCTTGGACACCGTTCATAATCCCTTGTCCGTCAAACCACTTGTGGGGCGACAAGAAGGTGATAGTCCTTACTGATGTCAACTCTGTCAGCTGCTCTGAAATCACTGCCCTTATGGTGCAGTCGATGCCCAATGGGACGGTGATAGGCGAACGCACCTATGGTGCCACCTGTCCGCTGATCAGCGGGGGTCACGATATGCTCTATAGCGGTGTTTTTGGCGACTATGGCAGGTATGGTTACTATGTATATACCAGCAACTTCGATGTTGTCGACAAGGAGTACAAGTCGCTTGAAGGGGTGGGAGTGACCCCGGACATAGAGTGCCTGTTCGATGTCAACGCACTCTTTTCGGGCCACGACAACCAGCTGGAGCGCGCCCTTGAGTTCATCAGGACGGGGAAGTGAAATATTATTATTCTTCTGATTCTATTTGAATTATAGGCGGTTATACATTTGTTTGGCTGCTGTTTAACCATTGGTGGTGAAATTATTTTTAATTTTCTTGTAAAAAAACGGGATGGATTGTTACCTATAGGGTGAAGTTGAAAATGAAAAATTGTTTATATGAAAGAAGTATTTTCTTTCCTGATTCTGGCTGCGGGGCTTTTCGCCTCTGCTAACGCCCAAAACTGCGTTGTTTCGCTGCCTTACGATGTCTATACAACAGAGACGACTATCGACAGCTGTTGGACATTGTACAACGCATCGGTTACTAATTATTCCATAGTGTCGTCCAACAACAGCGTGAAAAGTTATGCTGTGTTGCCTTTGTTCGATATGCCCCTGTCGGCAATACATATACAATTAAGGTATTCTGTATCTGACAGCATCCCTGTAGAGATAGGCGTTATGACCAATGCCGCCGACACCAACACATTCCAGCCATACGACACATTATATGGTACAGGCGCGTCCAATATTTTGGGAGAATTTGATTTCGGTCGCTGGACGGGAACTGACGGTCATATTGCTATCCGCTGGCGTCAGGGTTACCTGCGCCGCGTGACTCTCGACACCGTCTATGGTTGCTACACACCCTACGATGTGGTACTCTCTAACATTACCGCCACCTCGGTAACCGTCAGCTGGCGCAACCGCACATTGGGTGCTGCCGGCTATGAGGTGGGTGTGTCCCGGTATAGAGAGTATTATTATACAACCTATTATACAACAGAAAACACTTTCGTTATCGACAGCCTTCAGCCAGGTACTTATTATCAGGTGAATGTACGTACCGTTTGCGATAGTGGTAACAGATATTCACAAAATACCAATGTGGTCTTTTGCACCGATTGCCTGCCTGTCTCAACTTTACCCTACCGACTGTTGCCCAACGATCTTGGTCCGACACTTGTTGACGAAGTTCCATATATGAATGTTCCTTGCTGGACCTACATCGAGCATCCTGAAAGCGGCTACTGCTATTGGGTGTCGCCCGAATTCGACACCACACAGATTCGTATGGATCACCTGAAGTTGACTGCAGCTCTGCGATATACCAACGATATGGGCGCCACACTTCAGTTCGGAACAATGAACAACAATATGCAGATTGGCAGTTTCAGCCATATTGACGGCATCAACCTGCAGAACAATGTGACAAATGCCAGCACAGGTGCGCTGACTTTCTACTGCAACGACCGCTCGGCCGGACGTCTGGCCTTCCGTGCATTCATTGGGAAAATAAGAAACCTCGACTCAATCGTCATCGAACAGGAGGTTTGCCATCCTGTGAAGAACATCGTCGTCACAAACCGCACAGATCATTCGTTGACCATCAACTGGACAGAACAGGGCACCGCAACCTGTTGGATTGTGGATTGTGCAGCGCGAGACGACTCTTTCAGCCAGTCGCTTGTTGCAACAGCAAAACCGTTCACCATCAATGGACTTGCCAGTCATACCATATACAATGTCACTGTCCGCGCCATCAACGAAGGCGACACAAGCCTGCCTTGTTCCAAACAGATAACCACCGCTGTCGACTCATTGCACGCACTTGTCACCGTCCAGATAGGCAACCCAGGCAGTTCCTATTCCGCTCACTATCCTATTGAAAGATCTTTTAAACACTCTCTGACACAGACAATCTACCCGCTGACGCAATATTCGGCCGCTGGTTGGATTGACACCGTTTGGTTCTATTGCAATACATCTTTCAACGGAACTGGTCGGCTCGACACCTCGTTGACGCTCTATCTGGCTCATTTCGACACCACTGTGGCTCGCAACAACAACGATTGGGTGGAATTGGACTCTCTTGTAGAGGTATTCCACGCCAATACCTGGCTTGCGCCAGGCGGCAACCGCTGGGTGCCAATACCTCTCCAAACACCGTTCTTTTACAATGGCGTAGACGAGTTGGCTGTGGTATTTCTTCATAGCAATAGTACTTCAAGGTACAGTGGCGACTATTTCTCTTATTCTTCTGCTGGTAATGGAAGCCTTATGTATAAAGGTGACGCTTCTCCTTTCCCGCTGCAGCAGATTGCGTCCGACGATTTCCTCGGCTCAAGAGTCACAAACAGGCCGGTAGTGCGCTTTTCTATGGTCACAAGCAGTTGTCAAAATGTTAGCAATGTCCATATTGCAAGTGTCGATGGCGGTACGGTTCGTCTGCAATGGAACGAATCCGGCAGCGCCTCTCAATGGCAAGTGTCTTACACCGCTACTGACGGCAGTCACAGCGGCACTCTCTTTGCAAACGACTCAACGGTATGCACTATCGGTGGCTTGCACAGCAACCATACCTACAAATTCTCTGTCCGTCCCATTTGCGGCGAGGGCGACACGGGCTACTATTTCGGCAACGTAAGCACCTACATCGAAACCTGCCCCGTCCCCGACAGCGTCACTGTCAGCCTTTTTGACGATCCATTGCTGTCCGACCAGGCAGTTGTCAGTTGGCGCGAGAATGGCAGTGCCACGCAGTGGGAGGTGGCCTTTACGGAAGTGACGGGTTCGGATTCAGCAGTCGAACATTTCGGTGTGGTCAGCACATCTACCAACCCTGTAACTCTTACAGGCCTCACCACCAACACCCGCTACAATATTAAAGTACGCGTAGTGTGCGGCGACGATGACAGCAGCCTGTGGTCGCAGCCCGTGCAGATTATCACCAACCGAGGCTCTTTCTCGCACGACATCGTGCAATTCGGTGAAGTGGGCTCTGATTACGGATATAATACTCCTATCAATGGGTATTTCAGACACACTTGGACTCAGATGATTTATCCTGCCGACTCGTTGAGAACCCCCTGTTATATTGATACCATTTGGTTCAGTGCCGCAGCGGTGGGCAACACACAGCCGCAAGATACAAGTGTCACAGTCTATATGGGCCACACCCCGTGGAGTGTCCATCCCGACAATACCAGCTGGTTCCCTGCCGATTCGCTTATGGCTGTTGCTCACTCAACCGTTATGCAGCCCCAAAGTGCAGGCTGGTTTGCCATACCGCTCACCATACCTTTTTACTACAACGGTGTGGACAACCTCGCCATTGCGGTGTCGTATCACGGCGCACATTACTCGACACTATGGAATTATCATTACAACCCTGTCGACAGTGCTGTACTGCTTCGCTTTGACGATAACGACGTAACCTACGGAAATCATCCCGGCATCACCACTTCAGGCAACCATTCCTCGTTGTCGGCAAAATTGCCTGTGATGCGTATGTCTATCTCTAACAATGCCACCTACTGCATCTTGCCTGCCTCTTTTACAGCCGACGAAGTCCATTCCGACAGCGTCGCTTTGCATTGGAGCCGCCGCGTCAGTGACTCTCTCTATCTTGTCAGCTACAACTCTTTGGACAGTCTTGAGTCGGGCTCTGTCGTCACCACCGACACATCAATAACCGTTACAGGACTTAACCAGTTGACATCCTATCTGTTCAAGCTGCGCACAATTTGCACCAATGGCGACACATCTTTGGCAAGTATCTTTAATGTCAACACTCCTGAACGCTGCCTTTCGCCCTCCGATATACATATTGTCAATCCCAGATCGGCCGATGCTGCCACGGTTTGCTGGCGCGCTGCCGTGGGCACTTCGCAGTGGCAGGTCTCCTACGGCGCAGGCCTGACCAATCCCGATGCCGGTGCGCTTGCCATAACCAACGACACGGCTTATATGCTGCCATCTCTCGTCGCAGGGCAGAACTACAGCGTATTTGTCCGCACCGTCTGTGGCGTTGGTGACACAGGCTTCTGGAACGGCCCTGTATCGTTCAAGGCAGGAGTGTGGACGATGCTTCCGGGCCGCACCGATACTATCGTCACTTGCAACACTATGATTAAGGACTCCAACTTCTTCGCCGACGATACCTTGGTAATATTCCCGTCAACGCCCAACTCGTTGGCAGCCGTTCAGGGCACCGTGAGCTTGCAACCCTACAACAACTGGGTGCTGGAGGTCAACGTGTACGACGGCGTCGGTACCAACGGCACTCTCTTGGGAACGTATACGGGTGATACAGTTATGCCTACCCACATCTCTACCCAGGGTCCTCTGACTCTTGTCTTCAATTGCCACGACTTCTACGACGGCGGGTTCCTGCTCTATGCCTCGTGCCTGCCTGACAACGGCTGCCACGCTTCGCCTCGCGTAGTGGCTCACCATCCGCTCGACACGTCGGTGTCGCTCAATTGGCTCTACCTCGACGAGATGCCTGCCAGCTTCACCGTCGCCTATGCTCCTGTTGATCTCTTCGACACAAGCGACGCCTCTACCTATCAGGTTGTCAGCGGCATAACCGACACGGCTTTCGTTCTTGGCGGTCTGCTTGCCGGAACACACTATAAGGTGGCTGTACGTGCCGAATGTGGCAATGGCGTGCATAGCCGTTGGACGCTTTCCAACGACTTCTACACATCGTGTATGGCCATCACTCGCGACAATCTGCCTTTCAGCGAAGATTTCTCCTCGTGGGGAACAACGGCGATTGGAAATCTGACAAGTGTCATCGATCCTTGCTGGTTCTTCAACAGCACAGGTTCTATCACGGCCCGCGTCTATCATAACAGCCCTAACAACACGGATCTGAACCATTACATCAATATGAGCCACTACGGTAACAGCTATTCGGCCTTGGTGCTGCCCCTCTTTGCCGACAGCATTGCCGACCTTACCGTCACGTATGCAGCCCAGAACGACTACACGGGCGTTTATGACCAGTATGTGGAGGTTGTAGAAATAGGAGTGCTTGACGACCCGCGCGACTTCAACACCTATACCGCTGTTTCGCGCGACTCGCTGGTTGGCGGATCCGTCCAGCATTTCACCAAACGTCTTGACAGCTATACCGGCAGTGGACGCTACATCGCGATTGTGGCTCCGTTGATGTCCGACTATCACAGCGGTTACGGCCTTAATGTGGCGCAGATTCAAGTAACTATGGATCTGCCTTGTATGCCTCCGCTGAATATCAATGTTGACTCTGTCTCGCAGTGTGAAGCGACGCTTGCCATCGTCGACACCACTCAGCCCGACAACCGCACCATTGTCTATGGCACTTCGCCGTTGTTCTCGCAATCCGACAGCACCTTCACGTCCGACCTCAATCCTGTGACCATCAGCGGCCTGCGGTCGGGTAAGAGGTATTATGTCTGGGTACGAAACAATAACACAATAGATCGCGTCAATTACAGCAGCCCTTGGACAGGCCCTGTCTCGTTCGAAACTCTCTCTGAACCGCAGCCAGTCTATTACCAAGCTACAGCCTTCTCCAACGATTCTTCCATAGGCAGTGTCGGTATCGCTGTCGAGAGCGGAACGCAGAACGTCTCAAGCTCAAATATGTACTCTGAAGGCTCGAGACTCGTCTTCACTGCTACGCCTATAGGCTCCGCTTCGCGTTTCCTCTACTGGAATGACGGCGACACAACTAATCCCCGCATCCTGACGCTGACTCAGGACACTTCATTGACTGCCTTCTTCGCGGTAGACACCACTACAGAAAGCATCGTCTCGCCGCAATTCACATTCCGAATGGAACCCAACCCCGCCAGCACCGAGGTGAAGCTGACGGCTATGCAAAACATTCTTTCAGTTGAATGCTACGACCTCCAGGGGCGTTGCGTTGCAAGTCTTAAGCCTTCGGCACCGCAATGCTCACTTGAGGTCGCCGACTGGCCGCGTGGCATCTATATGATCAAGGTCTACAGCGGCAACGCGGTGGCTGTAAGGAAACTGATAGTAAAATAGGGTAGGGAAGGGCTACTTCGTTGCAAAACGGTTTCTGAGTTGTTTAATGACTTCGATGTTGCGAGGGACTTGGAGGTCGAGTATGCCGTCTTCGAGTGCTATGGTGCGGTTGTTTTTGACGGCGGAGAGTTGGTTGTAGGGTGGTGTGTTGCAGAAGCGTGCGCTGTCGTTGGCGCGAATGAGGATGAAGTCGGGGTCGGCGTTGATGAGGGCTTCGAGGCTGAAGGTCCAACCTTGGCTTTCTGCGGCGATGTTGTGTCCGCCGGCCATCTGAATGATGTCGTTGATGAAGGTGTTGCCTCCGGCGGTGAAGTTGCCGTCGGGTCCGAAGCCGACGACGTAGTAGACGGTGGGGGAGGGGGGGGAAGGATGGGTTTGAGGGTTTGAGGGTTTGAGGGTTTGAGGGGTTGGATGGGTTGGATGGGGGTGGATGGTATCTGGATTTACTAATGTTTTGAGGTGTTTGCGCATTGATGCGTTGAGGGAGTCGGCGGTGTGTTCTTTGCCGATGAGTCGGCCTATGGATTGGACGTTGGTGAAGAGTCCGTCGAATTTTTGTTTTTCGATGACGCAGACGAGGGGTATGTTCATCTTGGCGAACTGCTGGACGATTTTCTGCGGTACCATTGAGCCGCTGATGATGAGGTCGGGTTTGCAGGAGAGGACTTTTTCGATGTTGAGGTTGCTGATGCCGCCGATGCTTTCGATGTGTTGTGCTTGTGGCGGGTAGGTGCAGAAGTCGGTTCGTCCGACGAGGAGGCTGTCGGCGCCGAGGGCGAAGATTATCTCGGTCACTGCTGGCGAGAGGCTTACGATGCGTTGGGGGTGGGGGGGTACGTTGACGATGCTGCCGTAGTCGTCGGTGTATTGGTAGGTGGTGTGTGTGGTTTGATTGTCGGTGGGGTGTGGGGTGTGGCAGGCGGATGGGGCGAGGGTGAGGATGGCGGCGAGGCAGAGGGTTTTTAGGCGATGGGTGGTGGATGTGGTGTTTTTTTTGAAATGGGGCATAGGATGTGTTTTTTTTTGTTTTTGATGTAGTGTTCTGAATTAGAGTGGTAAAGGTGTGGTGGTTGGGGGTGACGGTTTGAAGGAAATGGATGTGCAAATATAGGGAGATATTTTCGATTGGGGTAGGTTGTTGGAATGTTAAAAAAAGTTAAATTGAGTTAAATTTTTTAGGTGCTTGTAGATTTTTGTGTGTGAATTGTATTATATAGGTTTAAAGGTTTGAGGGTTTGAGGGTTTGAGGGTTTGAGGGGTGATGGGTTTAATGGGTTGAGTGGGGTGGATGGGTTGAGTGGGTTTGAGAGTTTGAGGGGTTGAGGGTTTGAGGGTTTTTTGCCCAAATCAAAATAATCAACAAATTAATTATCAATGTCAACGATGAACAAATTAGAAAGGTCCGGATTACAACATCGTTGGGACGGTGCAAGGGAATGGAGGTGCGAGACGGCTGCGTTTCCTTGCAGGGCGTCTCCTCGGGGGGTGTAATAGCTTCGAGTTGTAACAAACAAAAAAAAACAATCAACAAAAACTAGAAAAATTATGAAGAATTTATTATTTAACAGAAATCTGAGGGTGCTGGCGTTCTTTCTGCTAAGCCTGCTCTCGTCGGTGGCCTACGGGCAGCAGCCGCCGCAAGCGTGTCATATAACGATAACGAGCGACTTTGAGTCGCAATGTCTTATGCCGTTGATTAAATACGATGTGTATAACGAGGAGCCGGAAGCGATCATTGCGTGTCAGGAGAACACGGTCACGTATACGGCTTCGTGCAACACGGGCGGAGTGGCCGTAGTGCATTGGGACTGGAATGTTGTCGGTGCGAGCACGTGGATGGACAACGGGAACGGCAGCATCACCGTTACCTGGGGTGCGGGTCCGACAGGACAAATAAGTGTTGAAATAACGACAGCGAATGACTATAGCTGCTCGACGACGCAGAATGTGAAGCTAATAGAGAAGCCGGATATCTTGGCGGGTACGATACCGAACTATGTAGAGACACCGAACCACGATAAGATAATCACTGTCTGCAAAGGCGGGACGGTGGAATTCACAGACCTTTCCAATACGACCAACAGTGATATAATAGGTTACTATTGGGAGTGCAGCAACCCCACCATTACATCATCCTTACCTAATTTCAGACTTGAGAACGTTATGGACGAATGCGAGGTTGTGCATAGGGTGTACAACAACTGCGGATGTTATGACGAAGAGATTTTCACCATCAAAGTGGCAAAAGGAGATATCCTTGAGCTGGGCTGCTACGGTACGGTGTGCCAGAACGCGGTGGTTACCTATACGGCGCTGAATCCTACGTGCAGCCAATACAGCTGGTATGTGGAGGGAGGTTCAATAATCGGTAGTCAGGACCAGCCGAAGGTGACGGTGCAATGGGATCATCCCCAGAACGGATATGGCGTGATAGGTCTGGACGGAATGCTATGCGGAGAGAATTCGTGTCCGTCATTGATGAGCAAGAAAATACCTGTTATACAAGACACTTTGGATATCAACGGGCAGGATGTTGTGTGTGTCGGTGAGGCCGTCAGGTACAGCATACCCCTCTTTGGGTCGACGGAATATCACTGGAATATAGAGCCGACCATAGGTGTAGATACCTTCGATGTGAACGGAGCCAATCAGAGAACGATTGTGTTCAACCAGCCGGGGGACTATAAGATAAAGGTATCCTATGAATGTGAGTTTCTTGAATGCGGGAGATTCACATCGAAAACCCTTTTGGTCAGGGTTAAGCCCAAACTTGAAATAGAAGGCGAAGAGCGCATCTGCGTCACCAATGCCTGCGATCTGAAAACCGACCCCAACGTGTCAGCAAAGTGGAGTGTATATGACATTGACAACAATGACCATTTGATCCACACAGCTTACAATCTCTCCACCTTCGCGTATAACTTCCCGCAGGCGGGAAAATACCGTGTTACCGCAGAGCATCCGGATTACTGCCGTCCAGCGGTGTTTGTCATTACCGTTGTGGATGCGCCACCGGCCCCTGTAGCGGCTGACTTTGCGCTGACCAATCCACAAGAGGCCTGTCCCAACTCCAGCATACTGTTGAAGGCTAACCCTACCAATCCAGACTACACCATAGTGTGGGAACCGACGTGTGATGATGCATCGCCGGAAATGGTTTCGGGCAATAGAGTAACGATTAATTATCAGAATACCGTTTGCAACATCAATGCCTACAACTACGACCGAGTGCTGGGTTGTCTTTCAGAAAATCCCTATGTGCATACGGTCAGTGAGTTCCAGCTTGCAGGTCATAATCTGCCCACCAGCATAACTGTTTGCCCTGGAGCGGAGCTTCCGTTTAGTGTTCAAAACCAGAACGGAGTGACATACGAGTGGGAGCTTAGTCATCAGTACTGTGCGTCGGTGCAAGGAGATAACACCAGTAATGCTGTTACGCTTCTTGTCAATAAACTGTCATCCTATCCTGTAACATTCAATTACACATTGAAACGCACGTATTGTTCCGGAATGGTGGATTACCACACTATAGAAATAACAGTCACTGATGATCCAGATGTGGAATTGTCAATCAATCACTCCGACCCGGTGTGCCAATACAGTACGGTTGTTTTGTCCGGTTCGGGATGCAACGGCAATTCATACGAATGGACTATAGAAAACATAGAATACCAAGGGAACCCCATTTCTCATATATTCAGACACTCTGGCAGTGTTAATGTGACGATGAAATGCAATCCCTATTACAGCTGTCCGAACCACGACTATTATGCCACCAAGACGGTGACCGTTCACGTGAATGCTGCACCGCCGGCGTCGGGTATAGCATTTTCGGGCAGTCAGGTGTATGTTACACCTCCGTTAAGCCCGTCCAATTATGATTTTCAATGGGGCCATACAAGTACAAACAGCAATGCTGTGAGCACCGATCCGACTGTGGATTTATATACTTGTACAGTTACGAACAAGACTACTGGTTGTTCGAAAACAGTAATGGCCTATAAACCCTGTCCGAATGCTCTGACAGTGACAGCAACACAATTCGATTATTGCTCAAAGCAGGTGTCCTTGACGGCTACCGGTGCCACAGGCCCGGTGAATTGGATTATCACTGGTGGTGAATACAGTGTTGTGTCAACATCAGGCACATACGGCGAGAATACTACGATATTGATTGAAACTGCGGGAACATATACAGCAATGGCCCGTGTAGCCGGTAATCCTTGTCAGTCGGGTACTTGTCATTTCACAGCGGACTTTGTACACGATTTCACCTTTGAGAAGGCTTGCGATAAAATTATAATTAAGAATAATTCAAGCTACATCAACGGCAATGAGATGGTTGTATTAAACTACGGTAATCATCCTCCTGTGTCGTTCCGCGCAGATCAGGAAATAATCCAGGTTCCTGTAGGATCGGGCACATACACTTTCTATTTTATCTCCTTTAACGGCAATAGTATTCCACCTTGCCAGCTCGAAACTATATCGATAGCCAATACCTCCCACTTGCCTATTACTATTACGATGCCTAACTCGACACCTCAATACCAAGCGTGTGAAAATTCTCCTATCCAATTGACTGCAAGCATACCGTCGCCCCATATTATTTCGGAAATAAATTGGAATTTTGCCGACGGAAGCAGTTTCAGTAATCACAACCCTATCCACCATACCTTCGCTGAGAACTATCCAAGCTATTATCCTGTTACGGTCCAGGTTAAAGATGAGAACGGTTGCACGTTGACAGGAACAGTACAGGTCCGTTCTCACAATAATGACTTGAAACCGGAGCATCTGATTCCCGATGGTGCACAAGTTTGTGAGGGGACTCCCCGGAAACTGTCATATTCTGTTAATGGCACATCTGTTGTGGCTCCAACAGGTTCGGTTACATATGCGTGGGACTTTGCACCTGCCACTCATAATCCCATCAACTACAAGTATGTGTCGACCACAGGCGACTATGGTGTTACGGTTACTAATTCCAATTATTGCAAGGCGAAGAAAATTAAAAACGTGCCGTTCAGTAACAGCCCGTATGCTCTCATAGTCACAGCCAGTTCGATATACTGCCAAGGAGAGACTATCAAGTTCTACGGATCCCCGGATCCCAATACGAGCAACTACACATTCTATTGGGTGATTACCGATGTGAGTACAGGAACTGTTAATACATCCAGCGATGCCAATATTTCCTACACACCAAGTCACGCCGGAACATATACAGTCTCGCTGACAATCACCAACAACGAAGGGTGCTCAGATAACGCTTTCGAAACCATCACTGTCAATCCGACTCCTACGGCGCCGACATTGTACTATAGCGGCAACAAATGTTTAGACCAGGGCGCAGTGGAACTGGCGGGCACAACACCTACCACACCGGCAAGCGTCATAAACTGGAGTAACGGATATACCGGTCCCAATGCCAAGTACTTCACCGCTGGCGAAGCCCAGGCTTGGTACTATGACATCAACACCGGCTGCAAGTCGAACGAAGCAAGAATCCACATCGAGCCCCAGCCCGATTTCGACGCCCTCCTTACCGGTTGCTACGAGAAGTGCAAGGATTATTTCGATACTAAACCGCAACCCAGACTCCCCGTATGGGGACTCAGTTCGGGTATAGAATATATCAAATGGGATTGGAACCGCGATATTGTCAACAACGTTGGAAATGGTTTGGTGTACAGTCCCGGCTATTTCCTCTCTCTCCTTCTGCCGACATTTGGCGACTACAACCTTGAATTGAGGTATAACGGCGGTATATGTGGACCGGTTATATCGCCCACACTGACCATTAAACCCACCGACACTTGCGACTGCAAAGGCCTTGACATTGACTACAAATACAAGATGTATGTCAAAAACTGCAAAATCTACTACGATGTAAAGGTTAGAGTATGCAATAATTCAAGCAATGACGCTTGTTTGGAAGATGTTCAGTATTTGTTTGATAATCAATATATTCAGGTGGTTTATGCAAATTATACCAATCACACGGTAACTCCTGGCAATTGTGAATTTATCAATATGCTCATAGAAGTCGCGCAGTTTAAGCCTTCATCGACAATCTCTTTCCGCATTTACGACAAGTGCAACAAATGCGCAACCGATTTCAGCATCAATCTAATGCCCGAGAAATTCGAATGTGAGATGCCTATGAATGTTGATGAAATAAATATCAACCACGGGCTGTCGAGCGAAGTGGCAGGCTATTTCAAGTTTGTCGCCAATGTAAATCCCGCAGAGAATGTCCTCGACTTTTGGACCGAACCGCCAATGGTTATTGACTACTTCTACGATGGAATTGACAAAGTGTATGGAATGAATATGATAGATATGTCGTTGCTTTCGCAGCTCGTTGCTGAAGATAGCGATATCTGTTTCTATGCTCTAACCTGCTTTAAAGACAAGCTCTGTCTGCGCAAGTTCTGTATGCCAGCCAAGAAACTCTATGAAATGTTTGTCAACGAAGGTGTTATACACAATTCAGCAAAAAATAAGTCAGTAAAAAGTGAAAGCAGCGTTATTGACGAACAGTCCATTGCCGACCCGCGACTTATGCCAAATCCTACAACCGGCGAGGTCAACGTCATCGGTACCGCCGATGAGGTTGTCGAGGTTATGGTTCTGGATTTGAACGGCCGAAAGATGGCTGCCTTCGACAACACAACCAATTTCAATATCTCCAACCTCTCTTCAGGCATCTACATTGTACGTGTGAAAACCAAACACGATGATGCCGAGAAGGTCACATACCTCAAATTGGTCAAGAAGTAATTCAAACCAATCCGTGGTTAGTGGGCATTTTGCCCACTAACCACTTTTTTCTTTTTTTTTGCGATAATCTGTCATCCTGCTGTCCGGATCTTTTTGCCGAGAACATTGTCCCTCTTTTTTTAATCATATTTTAAAATCTGTATTTAATATGAAGAAAATTATCATAATAACTGTTATGTCCATTATCACCTTCGATGTTCACGCCCAGCGCTTTGACTGGGTGAGGTCATATTAAGGTCTACATTACAACATCGTTGGGGCGGCGCAAGGAAAATGAAATGTTAAAAAGAGTTAAAATCAGTTAAATTTTGATATGCTTGTATATTTCCGGGTTCAAAATATGTTATATATAAGTAAAACACGAACAATTTAGCTTTTACAAATTAAAACAAGAAATAGTAATAACTTAAAATTTTTTACCCAAAATTAAACACATCATTATATAAACACGATTTTTTATCATAACCATTAAATCTAATTTAACTATTAAAGTATTAACCCTTAAACTATTAAACTATTAAACCTTCAAACTCTTAACATTTTTTGAACACCGACCGGCGAAAATATGAGCAGTTTAATGCTCTGCTTGAACGTCACAAGGCACAAATCGAGAATATGTGTATGCGGCGGGCAAGGGGAGAGTATAATTGCTGTGCCGAATTGCGACAGGAATGTTACATAAGTATATGGAAACACCAAGACTCTTTGCGTCCAAACTCTACACCTATGCAAGAAACCCTATGGGTTTACTGGCAGTGCCGCAGTGTCTTTTCGCGGTTGCGTCTCCTGAAAAGCGCAAACCTGTGGCAGCCTTTAGACGACAATATGGCTGACTCGGTGGCCGAACCAGAGGAGAATACGGCGCGCGAGTATTTAGAATCGCTCGCTGTCATCCTCAATCCTTATGAATACAAAGCGCTCCAAATGATGGCTGAAGGATACAAACCTGACGAGATGGCCAAAGCGTTAAATATAAAACTTCATAGCGCGATACAACTTAGATACAGAATATTAACAAAAATGAGACAAAAGTACGGTAAATTGAATGGAAGTTAGGGAATGGTAGAAGCTGAAAGAACAATATGATATACATTTAAAATAAAACATTATTGATAATTAAATACACACATAAACTTTACTGAATTAGAAACGTGGTTCTATACAAAAACTAAAAATAACTTTGTTATGAAAGAAAGCCCTGAACAGTTGCGGCAGTTGTCGCCAGAGGATTATGCCAACATAAGGGAGCTTCTTGCCGAGCATTCTGTTGGCCTTGATAAGCGTCTGGCCAGTTATCGCCGCCGTGTTAAAATACGTCGTTACGCTGTTGCGACATGTATATTTATGGGGTGCTGCATATCCTATTCGTCGGCCGTTGCAGTACCGAAGTATAACTATATTATTTCCACAAGTCAGGCCGACAGTCAACATATCTGCGAAACAATCCATAACGCACTGTGTAAGATATGATATGGCGTAATAACATAATTAAATTCTGGAGCATTTTCGCGATCGTATTGGTGCTGGCTCTGTTGGCAATAACTGTAGCGTTCAAGTGGCACCGTATCTTCCCGGATGACCGCGTTAGTCTGTTGTATACCAAAGCTTCAAAGGTCGAAGGCTTGAGCGCCTCATTCGTGGAGGGCTATCGGGTCAACGACACCCTTTCGCTGGATGTGACTCTGCTCGAGACACAGGACTCAGTGGCGTGGAAGTGGGTGTGCGACGAGCTGAATATAATGACCTTGGACGACATTCCACCTGAGTTGCGTGCAGGTTTCTTCAAACCCCAATCGTTCGAGTATTTCTATATGTCACCGGATTCCACGTTATTGGCCGCAAACTATAACGGCCAGACCGATACAGCGTCCGAAATGTACAAAGATATTAAGGACGTATGTGTGTTTACACGCTATGATATGACTGCTTGTGTGTTCCATTTGTGCAATGACTCGCGGCGCAAAGCAATTGTCAGCAAGAAGGTCGATGAGATAACTTGGTGACAATAAACCACTGAATCATTAACAATTATTATAAACCAATTTTTAAAAACATTTAAAAACAAACAAAATGAAAAAAAATCTCTTTTTCCTCGCACTCGTAGCAGTGTTGGCAACAATGGCGGTAAGCTGCCAGAAAGAAAACAATCTCGACCCTCAGTCCAGTGTTGCTGAGGTAGGCTCGGTACGTACGGTTAGTTATTCCATAGACGGAACAAATGGGCAGGTGGTCCTGTATGGCGAAACCGAATGGAGTAATTTCCTTGACAAGATGATGTCGCTGAGCTTTCAGGGTCACAGTGTCGACTTCAGTATTAATGAGTATTACACTAATACCGGAGCCAAAGATACCGAGGTGAAAACCACTACCAGCAGCAAGGAAGCCAAAGACTGGTCTGACGATAAAGCCAACCAGGGTTACCAAGTCAGCGTGTCCTACAATGAGGGCAACGGTCAGTACACCTGCGTGGCGCACAAGTGATTTGAGAAAAAGAAGAAGTGATTTGTGATTGGTGAATGATATCCTAAGACTATTACACTATTACACTCCAATGCTTATATTTACGATAGTCCCTTTACTATTTATACGGAATACATTCACCAATCATTTAATCTTCTTTTTTGAATTTTATGACCATAACCAATTAACCATAAGACCGTTAGGCGGTTAATAACAATCTTGTACAGTTATGAGAATCATAAGGTTTTTCCCCATACGATAGTTAATGCCGGTCGTGTGGGGATAGAAAAAAGACACAACTATACCAAAAAGACCTTTGGATGGGACGGAGTATAAGTGGGTGAATCTTGAAGGCGTATGGTTGAAGGGTGTAATATTGGAATAACTATCTGTTGCGGCGGATTTACGAATCCGCCGCAACTTACCCTAAAAACTCTAAACTATTCAATTTTTCAAACTTTTAAACTTTTCAACTCTTAAAACTTATGACGAAACACACAAACATTTTTATTATACTCATAACTTTTGTAGCGGCGCTGGTATCCTTCTGCTCCTGTAGCGAGAAGGAGAACGGTACGGTCGGCGGCAACTCTGAGGCCGCCGACTATCCCGCCGTGTTGAACAACACCCGCTGGCGTTGGACTGGTGGTTCTGACGTGGTCGGCGTCAACTGTGTTGAAATCACCTTCTTCAATGCCGATAAGCTCGCCTCGTTGATTATGACTACGTCAAACTATACCGTTGACCGCTATGATGCTACCTATAACTACTCCGACGGATCAGGCACTATGACTCTCGTACACAGAGAGACAGGCGCTAACTCGTCCGCCTCGTTCACAGTAAGAGGTGACAAACTAACCCTCCTTATGGGAGGTGCCACCTACATCCTTCCACTCTTCAACCCGAGCGGAATCTCTACTCTCTGAAAAGATTTGGTTAGTAATATGATAAGCCCTCTGTCGGAACGACAGAGGGCTTTTTTTATTCGATGCTGTGCCGCAAGCATTATGCTTGCGAAACTAAGCCGTTAGAGCAGCTTGGCCAGTTTTGCTGCCAGGTCGCCAACGCGGGTGCTGTAGCCCTTCTCGTTGTCGTACCAGCTGACGATCTTGACGAAGTTGCCGTCCATAACCTGGGTCAGCAGGCTGTCGAAGATCGAGCTGTGGGTGTTGTCGATAATGTCGATGCTTACAATGGGCTCGTCGACATACTGCAGAACGCCCTTCATCTTGCCCTCGGCGGCTTCCTTGATGGCAGCGTTGATTTCCTCTTTGGTAACGTTGCAGTTCAGCTCGGCGGTCAGGTCAACAACACTGCCGTCGGGAGTGGGGACGCGCATTGCAAAGCCGTCCAACTTGCCTTTCAGCTCGGGGATAACCAGACCCACAGCCTTGGCAGCGCCGCTGCTGGTGGGGATGATGCTGACGGCGGCAGCGCGGGCACGACGGAGGTCGCTGTGCGGCTGGTCGAGGATCTTCTGGTCGTTGGTGTAGCTGTGGACGGTGTTCATCAAACCACGCTTGATACCGAACTTGTCGTTCAGCACCTTGGCCACGGGAGCCAAGCAGTTGGTGGTGCAGCTGGCGTTGCTGACGAGCTGCATCTCTTTGGTCAGAACATTGTCGTTCACGCCCATAACCACGGTGGCGTCCACGTCGTCGGCCTTGCCAGCGGGGACAGTGAGGATAACCTTCTTGGCACCGGCGTTGATGTGCTTCATCATCTGCTCGCGTTTCTTGAACAGACCGGTCGACTCGACAACGATGTCAACACCAAGTTCGCCCCAAGGCAGGTTCTGCGGGTCGCGCTCGGCATAGATGCGTACTTTCTTGCCGTTGACAACCAGGTATTCGCCCTCGGCGTGTACCTCGCCGTCAAAGTTGTCGTGTACAGAGTCATATTTGAACAGATATGCCAGCGTGTCGGCGCTGGTGAGGTCGTTGATTGCCACGATTTCAAGCTCGGGATGAGCCAGCATTGCGCGGAAGGACATTCTTCCGATTCGGCCGAAGCCATTGATTGCTACTTTTGCCATAATTTATTGTTGTTTAATTGTTTATGTTAAGCTTCTTGCTTTTATTGCGTTTACAAATATACACTTTTTTTATATACTGACAAAAATAATCCTAAAAATTGCAAAAAAGAGTCCCGAAAGGCTGCTGCGGTGCCGCCAACCGAACCGCGACGGTCAAAATGGCTGGAATCGCTGCCATTTCGCCGCAATTGGCCCCTACCAACACTGGTTGTTGTCCGCTTGTTGTCCGTTTGTTGTCCGATTGTTGTTCGATCATTGATCGGACAACAATCGGACAACAACTGGACAACGACTGGACAACGAACGGAGTTGGTCTTGTAAAGCCCTAAGGAACAGGCAGTTGTGAAGCGAGGTTGATATTTGGTTATTTTGTTGATTTTCAGATGTATAAACAAATTTAGTGTAATTTTAACATTTTTTTAGTTTTTGTCGCTGAAGGATAATTGGATTTTTTTTGAACACGGATTCCTCGGATTAACACTGATTCTTCATCTGTTATATCAGTGCAATCCGTGTTCATTATTCAGTGGTTTTCAAGGTCGATAGCTTCGGTCAGTCAGGCAAATTGACTGCAACAAGCCCCGAAGGGGCGACGGATTGTATTGTAATGTTTTGGCTTGACAGTACGATACACCCCGGATTGTCGATGTATGACAGTGCGACACACCCCGGATTGTCGATATTTGACAGTGCGACACACCCCGGATTGTCGATATTTGACAGTGTGACACACCCCGCCGCTTCGCGGCACCCCTCTCCGAGAGGGGATGGGCTGTCGCATCACTTTAATTGTCAATGATTAGAAAGTGTTGCGCTGCCGCGCCATCCCCTCTCGGAGAGGGGTGCCGCGAAGCGGCGGGGTGTGTCGCACCGTCAGACCGATTGACTCCGAGGTGTGTCGTACCGTCAGACCGATTGACTCCGAGGTGTGTCGTACCGTCAGACCGATTGACTCTGTGGTGTGTCGCACCTTCAGACCAAATGATTCCGTGGCGTGTTGCACTGTCAGACCAATGCCATACGTTGTTTTTCCGTCGGCCCTTCGGGACTTCTTTTTGCCTCGTTTCCCGCAGGAGTTCCGCTGCACTTCACCCCAGCCTGTGTTCCGTCGCCCTTTCATGGCTATGGCGACAATCTCGTCTTTGTCTATCTGTCGCGCAATTTTTTTCAAAGCGTTGCGTTATTCTGTCAGTCGGTTGCAAGGCGAGGCGCACTCGCCTTGTGAACCGGCGCATAAAGCTGGCAGTGTGAATATTGTACAATCCATAACGAATCCCGATTGGCGGCGTGCCCTGCACTCGTTCCGCACCTACCTCAAGCTCGAGAAGCGGCTGTCGGACAACTCGGTGGAGGCTTATTTGCGCGATGTGTCGCATTTGGCCCAGTATGCCATCGAGCAAGGCAAGTCGCCCGAGCAGATTGAGCTTGACGACCTGCGCGGGCTGGTGGGTGAGTTGCACGATATGGAGGTGGCTTTGGCCACGCAATGCCGCATTGTGAGCGGGCTGCGCACTTTCTACAAGATGCTTGTGGTAGAGGACGTGGTGAAGGACAATCCGGCGACGCTGCTCGAGATGCCCCGCTCGTCGCGCCATCTGCCCGATGTGCTGACCAACGACGAAGTCGACGCTATCATTGCCACTTTCGACCTGAGCCTGCCCGACCAGGCGCGCAACCGTGTCATTGTCGAGGTGCTATACGGCTGCGGTCTCCGCGTGTCGGAACTGGTGAACCTGCATCTGTCCAATATCTATGAGAAGGAGGAGTTCCTGCTTGTGACGGGCAAGGGCGACAAGCAGCGGTGGGTGCCCATCAACCACACTGCGCTGCATCTGATGCTGCAGTATGTGGCCACGATACGCTCGCATCAGCGCATCCGTCCGGGCGAGGAGAAGTATGTGTTCATCAACCGTTTGGGGACGCACCTGTCGCGCAATTATGTGTTTATGTTCCTGAAGGAAGCCGTGGCCAAGGCGGGCATTGAGAAGACGATATCGCCCCACAGTTTGCGCCACAGCTTTGCCACAGAGCTTGTCACCAACGGTGCCGACCTGCGTGCGGTCCAGGAAATGCTTGGCCACGAAAAGATTACAACCACTGAGATTTACACCCACCTCTCGCACCAGTATCTGCGCGACACGATAACCAATTTCCACCCGCATTATAGGGCTCTTTAGCAGGTTTTAACATTATTTAAGATTTGTGTTTGAAACTTTTTGGTCCCTTTAAGCTACTATAGTAGCAGACTGATTGAAAAAGTTTTGTTATCTTTGCAGTCGTATATTATTGCTGTGCATTGTGTGAATAAATGCTGTAATATATTAAGTAGCAGGGGTTTCGCTGTTATTCGCGGTGTTGTTTTCGCCGTGATAATGGCGGTGTGCGGCTTTGCGGCGCAGGCACAGCAAGGCATCGTCAAGGTCGATGTGCCCGACACGGTGTGCTATGGCGACACGGTGGAGGTCACCTTTGGATTCGACGAGAGCTATAGCGTGATGTTCCAGTATGAGGAAGTTACATTGGGGCAGGACGACAAGATTTTCTTGCCCGACGGTGAGCCGTGTGGCGATATGGGGTGTGCATACATTTCATCGGTGACGTTCGACCAGTTTCCCGACACGGCGACGGTGTTTTCGGTGCAGGCTATCAGGTACTTGCGCATCAACATCGAACATTCCTATATTGCAGACCTTTACATTAATTTGGAATGTCCTAATGGGCAGAGTGCCAATGTGCTGCGTTTTGGTGGGACAGCCAATTCGCAATGCAATGCCGAGATTCCGGAGTCGGGGCGCGTTTGGCTGCAGGGAGATAATATAAGTTTGGGCTCTTATTTTGGACAGCCGATTTATTATCCTGGTATGAACAGCGGCTGTGATTCGACAGTACCGATCAATGCTGCCGGGGTGGGCTGGAACTATTGCTGGAGCAGCAACACGGTGTCGAACTACAGATATGCCTCGGGCGACGGCATTCTGTACCGAATGGGTCACAGCCACGATGACCGCACTGTCGACTCGAGCGATGTCGAGAACTACTCTAATTTCTATCATCCAGACCAATCGTTCAATTCGTTGATTGGCTGTCCGCTCAACGGCTCGTGGTCGGTCAAGGTGATTGACGGCTATATGCGCGACAACGGTTATATCTTCAGCTGGTCGTTGTCGCTCGACGCCAACTTGGTGGCCTTTACGCCCTGTCCGGTCGACTCGTTCGCCATATTCGGCGATGGCGCCACACGTGTGGGTGATTTCGCCTACAAGCTGGCAATGCCTGCCGCCTTTGACCACGACACCACGCTGGATTATACCTTCAGGACCTACGACATCTGCGGCGGCATATACGACACAAACGTTTCCATCACCTTCCTTGCGCCAAAACACACTTGGGAGGAAATGAGCGTGGTGGAGAACGATCTGCCTGTCACCTTCAACGAGATGGAGTTCAATGACACTGTGACCGACTTTGTCTTTCCGGTCTACGAGGGTGTCTATGGCTGCGACAGCCTGGTGCATTTCACGCTCAATGTGTGGCGCAACTATAACGAGACGTTCGATACGGTGGTTTGCAGCTATGACCTGCCTATAATGTGGCACGACACGCTGCTTTATCAATCGGAGAACTTTACCTGCCACAACCTGACATCGCACGGTGCCGACAGCATTACGACGCTGGTGCTGACCGTGATTCCTGCCGACACGGTGGAGACGTATGCATCGTTGTGCAAGGGCGTGACGTATACCTGGATAGACGGCGTGACCTACGACGACGACTCGATACAGCCTGTCGTGGTGTTCCATACCGACGGCTTGTGCGATTCGATTGTGCGGCTCAACATTTCTTATAACAGAGATTCATACAAGGCTTTTGTCAGGGCGTCGCCCAACCCGGTGACGGATGTAAACACGGAGGTAACGCTCACCGACGTGTCGAGCAGCACGAGCCGCAAGTGGTTCCTTGAGGACAGGGTGGACACGGCCCGCAGCTGCCGTTTCTCGTTTGTATATCCGAGAGATTCGATGGAGGTGCTGTTTACGGGACGCGATTTCTATGGGTGCACCGACACCGCGACGGTGGTGGTTTACAGCAATGTATATGTCTACTGGATACCCAATGCCTTTACGCCCGACGAATCGACGAACAACCGCTTCTCGGTCTTTTCGAGACATATCAAGTCGGGGACGGTGCATATTTTTGACCGCAAGGGGTTGCATATCACCGATTTCGATGCTCTGACGGGCGAATGGGACGGCACCAAGAACGGCAGGCCCTGTCCGCAAGGGGCTTACGTGTGGAAACTGACCTATACCACTGATTTTACTCCTGAGGTTCAGCAGAATGACATAGGCACTGTAACTATTTTGAGATAAATCAGTTTTTTTTCGTATCTTTGCAACTGCATAAAAGTGTAGTTTCGCATTATGGAAAATACTGAAAAAGATATAATTCAAGAAGTTACCAATAAAGACTATGAGTTTGGTTTTACCACCGACATTGCGACCGAGACCATACGCAAAGGTTTGGACGAGGATGTGGTGCGTTTGATTTCGCAAAAAAAAGGTGAGCCCGAGTGGTTGCTGGAATTCCGCCTCAATGCGTTCCGCAAGTGGCAGTCGATGAAGGAGCCCGACTGGGCACACCTGGAGTACGAGACACCTAACTACCAGGACATCATATACTTCGCCGCCCCGAAACAAGAGAAGAAGAAGTCGATGGACGAGGTGGACCCTGAACTGTTGGCTACATTCGACAAGCTGGGCATTCCGCTGCGCGAGCGCGAGGCGCTGGCAGGTGTGGCCTACGATGCCATTATGGACTCGGTGAGCGTCAAGACGACATCGCAGAAGATGCTGGAAGAGAAGGGTATACTGTTTATGCCCATCAGCGAGGCCGTGCAGAAACACCCTGATTTGGTGAAACAATATCTGGGCTCGGTGGTACCGAGTGGCGACAACTTCTTTGCGGCTCTTAACAGCGCTGTCTTCAGCGACGGCTCGTTCTGCTATATCCCAAAGGGCGTTCGCTGCCCGATGGAGCTGAGCTCTTATTTCCGCATCAACGCCAAGGGCACGGGCCAGTTCGAGCGTACGCTCATCGTGGCCGATGAAGGGGCCTATGTGAGCTATATGGAGGGCTGCACGGCTCCGCAACGCGACGAGAATCAGCTGCACGCGGCTATCGTTGAGATTATCGCACTCAAGGATGCCGAAGTGAAATACAGCACCGTCCAGAACTGGTATCCAGGCGACAAGGACGGTAAGGGCGGCATTTACAACTTTGTGACGAAACGCGGCATCTGCAAGGGTAGCCATTCCAAAATCAGCTGGACGCAGGTTGAAACCGGTAGCGCCGTGACGTGGAAGTATCCAAGCTGTATACTGCAGGGCGACGACTCGACGGCGGAGTTTTACAGCGTGGCCGTCACCAACAACTATCAGCAGGCCGACACGGGCACCAAGATGATCCACGTAGGCAAGAATACGCACAGCACCATTATGTCGAAGGGTATCAGTGCCGGCCACAGCCATAACAGCTACCGTGGCTTGGTGCAGATAGGCAAGGGCGCTGAGAATGCCCGCAACTACTCGCAGTGCGACTCGCTGCTGCTCGGCGACAAATGTGGCGCGCACACGTGGCCTTACATCAAGGCCAACAACCATACTGCCATACTTGAGCACGAGGCAACGACTTCGAAAATCAGTGAAGACCAGCTCTTCTACTGCCAGCAGCGCGGCATAAGTCCAGAAAGCGCTGTGGGACTGATAGTCAACGGCTACGCCAAGGATGTGCTGAAAAAGCTGCCTATGGAGTTTGCTGTCGAGGCGCAGAAACTGCTTAGCGTCAGCCTGGAAGGGAGCGTAGGATGAGTACCCAGATAAAGACCACCACGCAGGAGATGGCGCGTGTGGAGGCTTCGGAATACCGTACAAGCACGGGCCTTGTGCCTGTTGTTGTGGTTCTTGACAATGTGCGCAGCAAGAACAATATTGGCTCGGTCTTTCGCACTGCCGATGCTATGGGAATCAGGGAAATATGTTGCTGCGGCATTACTGCCACACCTCCCGACAGGGATATTCACAAGACGGCGCTGGGTGCCGAAGAGAGTGTGCCTTTCCGCTATTGCGAGGACACTCACGCAGCTCTCGAATTTCTTAAAGGGGCGGGCTACCGCATATATGCCGTGGAGTTGGCGCACAACAGCCTGATACTTGGCAGGGACAGCATTGAGACCGACCGACCCATAGCTCTCGTTTTAGGCAACGAGATTGACGGAGTGCAGGAATCGGTCCTTGAACGATGCGACGGTTTTCTCGAGATACCGCAGTACGGGTCAAAGCATTCGCTCAACGTCAGCTGTGCTGCTGCAATAGCAATGTGGGAAGTATCTAAACAACTAAGGATATGACAAAAGAAGAAAGAATGAACACGGCTCGCCAGTTGCACCGCTCGGGCTGCAACTGTTGCCAGTCGGTGGTGATGGCATACGCCGACAAACTGCCTATCGACAAAGAGAGTGCTGCCAACGTTGCCGCTCCCTTCGGTCGCGGCCTCGCCGGAACGCGCGAGGTGTGCGGCTGTGTCAGCGGTATGGCGATGGTCTGTGGCCTGACGGGTCATACAGCCGATGTCCGCACCCTGATAGAGAAATTCCGCGAGGAAAACGGCGATATCGTCTGTGGCCGCCTGCTGCAGATGGGTAAAAAGCCCTGCCCCGAACTGGTAGCCAACGCCGCCGGCCTGCTGGCGGAGATAATATAATGTGAAATGAGTGTAACATACATTTCTGCTGATGAGGCTGTTATGCTCGTCAAATCGGGCGACCATATACATTGGCCGTGTGTGAGCGGGGCGCCGGAGTATCTGATTGAAGCTCTGGTGCAACGTGCCGACTCGGAGAACGGAGAACGGAGAACGGAGAGCGGAGAGCAGTTGCGGGATGTGACAATAAGTCACTTCTACACAGAAGGCTATGCCGACTATACGCTGCCCAAATACAAGGGTGTGTTCCAACTGGATTCATTCTTTGTAGGCGGCAATGTGCGTGAGGCAACGCAGTCGGGTAGGGCAGACTATATCCCCTGTTCGCTCAGCGAGACACCGCGTATGATCAAGACAGGCGCAGTGGGCTGCGACGTTGTCTTCCTGATGGTTAGCGAGCCCGACCAAGATGGCTATGTGTCGCTCGGCACGTCGGTCGACTATATGCCCGAAGCCATAGAGAAAGCCCGCTGTGTCATCGCCCAGGTCAACCGATACGTGCCTTTCACCTTTGGCGACAGCCGCATACATATCTCTAAAATCACCGCCTTTGTGCGTCACGACAAACCGCTTAACGAGGCGGCCCCATCGAGCCTTACAGACACAGATATCGCCATTGGGCGGCATTGTGCCGCATTGATTCCCGATGGCGCCACATTGCAAATAGGCATTGGAAACATACCTACAGCTGTCTTGTCTCAACTTGGTGGCCACAAGGATCTTGGCGTTCATTCAGAGATGTTCTCAGACAGCGTGATACCACTCGTGGAGAAGGGTGTAATCAATGGCCGTTGCAAGCATACCGACCCAGGCAAGTTGACAGCAATGTTCCTCAAAGGGTCGCAGCGGCTTTACGACTTTGTGGATCGCAACCCCGATGTGCTGATGAAAGATGTTGGATATACCAACAATCCTGCAGTAATATCTTCAAACCCCAAGGTTGTGGCACTCAATTCCGCCATCCAGATTGACCTTACAGGCCAGGTGTGCTCGGATTCGATGGGTACACGCATATTCTCAGGCAGCGGCGGACAACTTGACTTCATCCTCGGTGCCACCTACAGCAAAGGAGGTGTGCCGATTATAGCTATGCCTTCAATCACAGGCAAGGGCGTAAGCAAGATAGTCCCGACACTCACCCCTGGTGCAGGTGTTGTTACCCCACGCACACTTGTCCAGTGGGTTGTTACCGAACAGGGGGCTGTGAACCTCTATGGTCTGAGCCTCAGGCAGAGGGCCCAGGCACTAATCAGCATAGCCCATCCGTCGGTCAGAGACCAATTAATATCTGAATATAACAAATAGACTATGACACAGAAGTATAAAATCATCAACGACCCTGTATATGACGGTTTCCTCAATGTTGACGATCCGTTTATACTTAAACTTATAAACCACCCATACGTGCAGAGGCTGCGTCGCATCAAGCAGCTTGGTATGGCCGACTTGGTCTATCCCGGGGCGGTGCACACCCGTTTCAGCCACAGCCTTGGAGCTCTTAACCTGATGTGTCGTGCGCTCGATGTCCTTAAAAGCAAAGGTGTTGCGATAACCGACGATGAGTGCCGTGGTGCCAAAGCCGCCATACTGCTTCACGACATAGGCCACGGACCAGGGTCGCACGTACTTGAAAATATGATAGTGCACGTGCAGCACGAGGTCATAACCGAGTTGCTGATGAAAATGCTCAATCAAAGGTTTGACGGCGAACTGGACACTGCACTGGCCATTTTCAAGGACGAGTATCCCAAGCATTTCCTGCACCAGCTTGTGTCGAGCCAACTTGATATGGATCGCCTCGACTACCTGAGCCGCGACAGCTATTTCACTGGTGTCCGCGAAGGCATCGTGGGTACCGACCGCATCATCTATATGCTGAATGTGAAGGACGACGAGCTTGTGGTTGACGAAAAAGGCATCTACAGCGTCGAGCAGTTCATCATCTCGCGCCGTCTGATGTACTGGCAGGTATATATGCACAAGACAGTCGTCGCTGCCGAGATAATGCTGCGCAACTACTTCAACCGTGCAATCGCTATGGGGCGTTCATTCTCGACAAGTTCCAGGCTCGACTCCTTCATCCGCTCCAATATTCCTATCAATGAACGCACTATGAGAGATCATAGCTATTTGTGCAGCCAGTTTGCGGATCTCGACGACAATGACCTTTACCAGTGCCTGAAAGAAAATCACGGCGACAGGGTGCTATGGATGCTTAGAGATGGATTGTTCGGACACAATCTCTTCACAATCCACTTCAGCGACAAGCCTTTCCCGGAGAACAAGGTCGAAGAACTGCGCAGGTATATCAACCAAAATATGCGGGAAGTATTCAATATACCATCAAACGCTGTCATCAGTGACTGGAAAGACTATATGGCAGAATACTTTGTAGGCACCGGAGAACTTCACAACCGCTCATACGATTTCAACGACCACGAAATCAAAGTGCTCTGCAAGGACGGGCATTGCCGCTCTATCAGCGAAGTGAGCGACCAATTGGACCACAGCTTCCTCGAGAAGACTGTCACTAAATACTACATCTATCATCCAAAGCTACCAGGCGGCAACGCCCAGATATTGGCATAGCCACTCCTTGGCGGCGTTGATAAGCATCAGCGCTCCCGTCTCGTGAGCGGGCATTCCCATTGCGTTGCCGAAGTCGCCCACCACTACATCTATATCCGTTACCCCCTGCTGCTGCAGGAAGGCGATGAGGTTCAATGTGTTCTCCACAGGCACTGCGCCGTCAAGGGTGTGATGCACCAGCATCAGACTCTCGTCGCTTCTCGGCGTCCATCCTTTGCACAGGTTGTCGCCGTCCAGGGCGGCCATCATACGGTGCGAGACGCTGCTGTTTGTATCCATCATCGCAGGCGTGATAAAGAAACTCAGGTCATTAGTACCCACCAGGGCGTCAATCTCCTCGCGAGTATAGCGTTTGTTGAGCACCCAGTCGTCGATATGGCTCAGCACCGGTTCTAAAAACATACTGTCGCGCGCAATGCCAAGTTCCTTGAAATGGTTGTAAGCCAGCATCACGCTGATGACAGTGCTGGGCATTGCCGAGCGGTCTATGACCACGAAGCGGCGATATGTGGCTGGCAAATCGTAGGAGCCGCCTCCGGCGAAGGTCTTGGTTATGTGTATGTTGGGGTACTTCTCGCTAATGAGACGCACCACAGCCAGCGATGTCTGTCCACCCTGTGAATAGCCGACGTTGAATAGATTGTCTTTCCAGCGAAAACCCATATTTGCCAGCAGTTTGCGTCCCTCGATGAGGGCATCGACGGCAGCCTGTGCATTGTCACGGCTTATGCAGTAGGCTTGCGGCTTGTCTTCGGTGACGCCAAAGCCGTAATAGTCGGGCGAAATGGTGATTAGTCCGCTGCCCACAATCATAGCCTGTTCGCCAAGGTAGCCCAGCGATGGACACTGGTCGGCGCGGTATACCGTGAAATGGTTGTAGAGCATAATGCCTTCGGCAATGTCGTCGGTTGTCAGCTTGTCGCTCATCGTAATGGTTGCCGACAGGGTCACAGGCTCGCCGTAAGGGTCGGTCGAGGTGTAAGTGAAATTATAGGCAGTCATCTTGTCGGCGGCATAGTGCACCGTGCTTGTCAGCTGCGCCGTGGTCGGCTGCTGCTCAATGGCAGGCTCTTCCGGCTCTTCGCGGTTGCAGGCAGTAAACAATAAAATGAAAGAACACAGCAATAATGCTGCAGCGTAACGTAGTGGTTTGTAAATCGTTGAATCCATAATTTGCGTTTTAACAGATATGCAAAAGTAATAAAAAAAACACCAATTGCGGAAAGTGCCCGAAGAAAAAGGCAGCATCCAATAAAAAATCTGCCACCAAACGGTGGCAGATTTCTGCATTTTTCGCCTTATTCCGATATTGTTATTTCTTTTTACCCTTCTTGGGAGCAGGAGCCTTGGTGTCCTCGATGCCGAGTTTGGCTTTGATGTCTGCGGGGATGGCATCCTTGTGGACAAGGATATTCATTGTTTTGTAGCGCACAAAAGCCTTCGAAGCGTAGAACATACCGTGGTAGTCGCCATAGTCGCCCCAGCTGTTCTTAACCATATAGTACTCGTTGCCCATCTGGTCGGTGGCCTTGCCGTAGATCAGCATACCGTGGTCGTCGGTGGTCTCCCAGTTGTCGTAAGCTTCCTGACGCTCCTCCTGGCTCACCCAACGCTGCGGTGTGGGGTGCTTGGCGGCCTCGTCCTGAATCTCTTTGGCCTTCATACCGCTCCATTTAGCCTGGTCGCTGCCGATGCTGGCCTTGACCTCGGTGGCGGGAAGGACGCAGAAGCCCTTGCGGACACCCAGACGGAAGCCCTGCTCGCTGACGTCGCTGCCCCAAGCAATGGTGTAGCCGTTGTCGATAGCGTAGTCGAAGATCTCCATAAACTCATCCAGCGGCACATTGTAGCTCAAGCCCCAGCGCCAGTTGTCCTGAATCTCAAGGACGAATTTCTCATAGAAAGGATGGTGGGTGAAGCTGGTGATGCTTACATAGTCGTCGGCGTTGAGACCGGTGCTCTCATAGAAGCTCTTGGGGGTGTACTTCACACCGTTGTAGGTGAACTCGGTGGGGCAGGTGCCCAGATAGATGTCGTGTACAGCCTGGATAGCCTTGAGGCACAGCAGCTCGTGGTTGTTGTTGCGCTGCATCTTGCTCTGCTTGCCTTTTGCGATGGCCTCGACCATAGCATCGGTCAGGGCGCTGAGCTCGCTGTGGTCAGAGAGAGTGTCGCCGTAGGCAGCACCCGGACGCATCTCGCTCTCGGGCACAAGGCCGAAGGTCTTCATTCCATAGATGACGTCGCCGAAGGCACCGCCCTGGCTGAAGCTGACATCGCCGTGGGTACGGATGGCAGCCATAGCGCGGTCGCGATAGGTGTTGCTGACGATGAACATCTCGCTGAAGTCATACTCGCCCTTGCCCATACGCAGCAGCTCGGACTCGATGAAAGCCAGGCCGCTGTAGCACCAGCACGTACCTGCCTTGTTCTGGTTCTTGACACTGGTGACGGGCAGTTCCTTGCTAACTGTGAACTTGTAGCCCTCTTCGTCTTTGTTTTCGTCTGCCTTCTGAGCGAAGACGGTGGCGCTGATAGCTATAGCGCCGAGGATTGCAAAAAGTTTTTTCATTGTTTTATAATTAATTGTATTGTTAATTGATTTTCGGTGAAAAGATAAGGGTTTCTTATTAATTGAACGGATTGTCATACTCGCTTTTTACCATATTCAGCTTGTCTTCGGCGTAGTCCATCTCCTGCATCAGGCGCTCAAGTTCGGCCTCATACTCCGCTTTGTCGTCAAAGTATGGCATATAGCTGTCACGGAATTGCTCATAGCGCTCCTTTGCGTCAAGGAATTCCTGCTCGGCATTGAAAAGCATATTTGATAATTCTCCGTACATATATTCATCGGGTGTCCGTTACTCTTCGGGGGCGAACATCGGGTCCCAGGCGGGCAGAAGGATGGGAGTCTGCGACAGCAGGGCGCGGATGTTGGCGGGGATGTACTTCTCCTCGAGCACCACGCGGAACATATACTCGTTGAACCAGTCGTTGGTCATAATCAGGTTGCCCTGATAGCCGTAGTTGGGGCCCCAGCTGTTCTCTACCATCCACTTCAGCGGCTTGCCGTCCTTGTCGAGGTCGACGGCGCACAGCGTCATAGCGTGGCTTGAGCCGCTGGCGAAGGTGCTGACTCTCTGCTTCTTGTCCATACCAAAGGTGGTGCCCATCAGCGAGCCGTAGTCGAAGTTGTTCGGATCCATAAAGCCCTTGTCGCGGTCGAGGAACTTGCCCACGTCGCAGCTGAAATACATCATCGTGCTGTCCTTGATCGAGGCAATGCACATCGGGGCTATGTCGCTCATTGGCAGGTTGATGTACTTCCAGTTTTGGCCGTCATAGACGTGGCGGTCGTACTGTATCTCGTAGACTTTGTAGTACTCGCGTGTGGGGTCGTTCATAACCATATAGTACTTCGAAAAGTCGGTCTTGGCATATTTTGCGTAGAACGACATCGGAGTGTAGCGTTCGGTGCTGACCACCTCGCCTTTAGCGTTGCGTTCGGTCCAGGTGAACTCTGCCGGAGGCTCGCCCATCGTCAGGGCCAGCATACGGTAGATGGTGCCGAGCATCTCGGTCTTGCGGCTTTCCAGCTTGTGGGGCGTGGCGCCTTTGGCGGCAGCCAGCTCGCGCAGCTCGAGGCCGAACTCACGCAGCTTGAGGCTCAGCAGGTTGCTGATGCTCGAGGTGTTGTTGGTGTTGTAGGTCTCAGGCATAACGTCGCTGGGCACAAGGCCGTACTTCTCCACCAGGTTGGCAATGCCAGTAAACTGGCCTCCGTCGCCGATGGGGTTCTTGAACAGCCATTCCACTTCCTGGTCGGTCATCGGTTTCTTGTAGGTGTCGATAATGGCTTGCAGGAAGAGGTTGCTCTTCTCCAGCTGGTCGTAGAAGAAGGTGTAAGCCTGCGAGAACTGGAAGTCGGCTGGCAGGTTGTGCTGGCGTATAGCCTTGTTGCGCATAACGTTCATACCGGTGAACATCCAGCAGCGGCCGCTCGATTTCTGGTCGGTCACGGCCTTGCTGACCACGCGGTTCGAGAAGTGCGAGTCGAACTTGGTGGCGTTCTCATAGTTCATTGCAAGCTTGGCGGGGCTCTGGTTGACAAGGATGTTGCGCATAGCTTTGTCGCTGGCGCTGCCGCCGTACGACTTCTTGATTTGCTGCATCATCTCGCTGGTGATGCCGCCGTTGCCATCGGGTTGGACGGTCTTGTTCTTCTGGGCCGTCGCAGTGCTTGCAACCGACAGGCACAATAATGCTGTGGCAAATAATTTTAGTTTGTTCATTGCTATATTATTATTTGTTATTCAATTCTTTGCAGGGCTTTGCGTCGCTTTTTGCCCATTTTACGCGACTGCAAAGATAATAAAAAAATAGCGTTCCATACAAAAAAAGTTTTCGACACACCTTTTTCTGCCCGATTGCCCGAAATGTTAAAATAATGTTAAAATTGTGATAATTTCAGTTAGTGTACTGATAATCAGTAATATGGCTGAATAATGCCATTATGACGCAACTGATTGAAAGCCAGTCTTTCAAGGGACCAACTCCGTCATATGTACAATATATGTACAATACTTGTACAATATTTGTACGTTTACAATTGTACAAGTATTGTACAACTATTGTACATATATTGTACAACGACCGGAGTTGG